>NPID01000613.1_pt1 | contig 181432 bp, 132 predicted proteins | sample 8637491 | NCBI WGS metagenome assembly NPID01 (sample SAMN07420843, study PRJNA396082) | bioreactor metagenome | isolation source: sample BA6 brine-fed electro-methanogenic bioreactor BA | place: Japan: Kochi | collected 2016-06-14 | reverse complement strand
CCGACGCGGAACGACTGACCATTTACGCGAAATGATCGACCACCGCCCCGGACCTATTTACCACCGACGCGGAACGGCTGACCACCTACTCTTTGCGATCAACCACGCACGATATGTTGTTAAAGATCAAAGACTTAGGGTTATTTTGACGTTCTTCTATCTGAATCTATCGAAAATCCGCATAGCGGGATTGAATAATTATCATTCCGATTCGTAGGGGAGGGTCTCAGACCCTCCCGATTGCCGATTGCGCAACGCACGGGCGGGTCTGAGACCACGCCCCTACGGTTCGCCTTTTTCAAACCCATCTGATACTATGTAAGTTCATTTTCATTTCCCATTATTTCACCAACGTCATCTTCTGCGTCTGATTGTAATCGTCGGCTTTCATCGTAATAAAATATATGCCGCTGGGACAGTTTGCGCAAGTCCATTTTTCTGTGATTTTACCGGCAAGGATTTCGGTTCTATCGATTGGGACATCCACAAGATTGCCGAGGATGTCGTAGATTCGAACGTCCACCACAGCAGTCCGCGGCACTTCGATATCGAAACTAACAGAGGTGTTGAAAGGATTCGGCCGAGGTGCGCCGAGAGAAAATTCTTTCGGCAGTTCCGGTTCCTTGCGCGGCTGGGTTTCCTCGTTAGTTGTTTCCGGGCGGGCGGAACCGCCGGAAGAGGCTGTGATAGTGAAATTTTCCGGTGCACCGAGGGCCATTGCGATGTCGTAACTGGTTCCCCAAGAAATCGAGTAATCTGCTGTAATATCTGTAACGGGAGGTTCGCCTGCGACGCCAGTGAAATCGAAACCGGGAGGACAGATTAGTGAATAGCTTCCTGTAGGAAGAGCTGGCGAAACTAATCTGCCATCGCAAGTGGCTTTATAGCTAATATCACAGACCTCTGGGCCCGGATTGCCGCAGATATAAGCAGTAAGATGAAAAGCATCTATAGCATAGTAATCAGGGCAACCAAATCCTCCGTAGCGACTTCCAATATAAGGTTCTCCAACAACATATTTTCCCATTGAATAGAAGGGTGCTTCCGTATCTGTGTGGCCGTTTACGGATTCGAGTTCCAATAAAAGTCCACGCCCCCCGAATACACCGGCACCAGTTTGAATACCCCATTGATATTCTTTCTGCTCCATATGTTTTGAATAATCTCTAAACTCGGTGCAACTCCAAACTTGCATGCCGCCCACATATTTGGGGCAATCATTAATTGCAATAATTCCGTTACAACCTATTTTTTCTTGTCGAGCAAATGTTCTCGACCCGTCGATTGCTCCATATCTGGCTTTTGGCCAATAGCCTATACTACCATGATAAGTCATTTTGACAGTGAATCCATAGGGTTTCGAGCTTGCCGGAAAGGTATATGTCCAGTTGGTTTGAGTTTCGGAGACCTGTTCGATGTTTTCGGGAGATATAGTGTCACCTACCGAATTAGGCCCGGAAAGGACGGCGATGAACTCTATTTTGTCTTTGTTCCATGGCATGTGGAATACAGCGCCCTCGACGGTTATCTCGTCAGCTTCTCTTTCGACATGGTCTATCTCCTGAATGCCCCATGTGTCGAAGTCGTAGAAACGGTAAAAATCGGGTTCACTGCCGGTGCATTCTGTCCCCATATCGTCTTCGTAAGTGTAAGTCTCTTGAAGCGTCGAGTAGCCGCCGGTCTGGACGATATAGGTGTGGTTGCAGTATCCGGTGCCGACGATGGTTTCGTAGTTGTCGTCGTCGTCGAGTTCGCAGTTGGCGTTGCCGTCGAGGGGCGTTCCGGCGATGTCGGTGATGCTGTTTGATAGCTCGACGTGGTATGCCTCGTCGTAGTAGAAGGTGTCCGGCAGAAACATTGTGAGTTCGGTAAGGTCCTCGGAGAACCTCATCGAATCGATATTCGCCTCCGCCATATTGTGGCAAAGCACCTTGATATCGATGTTGCCGTCGAAGGTGCTTGGGTTAACGCGTTTATTGAAATACACGTAGAGATTGTTCTCATCGCTCATTGGTCTTCGTCGTCCAGCTTGCTCTTTAATTATCTCTATAACGCGCAAATTACCGTTAGATATTTCAATTGGGAATTGTTCATCGATTGTTGATTCCGGGTCTTTGCAATAATTCCACGCTTTAATCCACAGATTGTGTTCTCCGTCCGCATATTTCGGGATTTCACAATCATCTCTTGTCTCTTCACAAGATGGCACTTCGTATTCCCAGTTTTCACATGGACAATTTTCACATTCTGGGTAAACTACTGGATCAGCGCATTTACATTGCATTGTATTCCAATAACCCCCGCTACTTGCCGTTTCGAAATTAACCGAACCTGTCTCGTCGTAATTAGAACCTGCTACTGAAGTTAAATTCCATTTGCCCATTTCATTTCCACTTAACCTATTTACCCAGGCAGTATTATCATTTGGATTTGTAAAACTCACATTATCTAAAGCACCATCAAATACGAAGCTTCCTAATATATCGGAATCGATACCCCACTCAATTTTATATGGAGCAATCCAAGAAGGCGCATGCTTGTTTCCAAAAGCGATTTTCGGGACAATTGCGATTTTATTTTGAACAACATATACATTACCGCTTTCCGATTCGTATGGTTCTATAACTTTTGCTTTGTCTATCCTCACAAGCGTTAAACCAACGAATAGCGCTTCATTTTCCGGTTCTTTAATGTATGATCCTTCGGGATTATCGCAATCAACGCATCCTAATTCCCCACTCGTAAAAGCATCCATCGGGTTGACTGGTTTAGGTTCGTATTTACCCGGTCCTACTTTTCTCAATTCGAGTTTTTCTAAATGAACGTGTGGATGCCAACCGCTACCCGCAGGGCCCGGATTTAACTTACCTATCGTTTCACTCGGGAAAATTGTATTAGGGCCGTCTATAAGTTTATCTTTTTCAAGTGCTTTTGCTGTTTCTTCCGATATGTGTCCATAACTCCAACGCCCGATAGGTTCACCATAATCGATAACCACTACATAATCATGATTTCCTGCATCCGGATTTCCTTCGCTTCTGTATACTTCTTCGACCGTTCCTTGTCGAAATGGTTTTATTTCCACGGAAGTGTCGAAGTGGATATCAATTCCATCATGGATATAAGGTAAGCCTGATGTTGGATTCGCTACGACTGTTCCAAATGTGTTCCCTATTTCCGGATTTGGTCCGAAAACTCCAAGGCAATCTCCGCCGAGGGCAATCATCGAGATAATTACTAAAGCTAATATGATAGCCGTTCTCATCTCTACCACCCCCCTTCAATAATTATTACACCTTCGTCTGGAAAAGGAGCTTCTCCAATGCAAAAATAGATATAATTCGAAACAGATTGTCTTTCTTCTCTAGGAAAACAAGTCAAAGGGGATGTTTGGAAATCATCAGGGAACATTCTCAACACATTTCCATTAGTCCCATCCAGAACACGAATTTTCCACCCAAGTAGCTCAGAAGCTGTATCTTTTTCCCATGCAACGATATATGGATTTCCATCCGGTAGGACACCTGCATATTCAAGATGAACGTCCATTGTATCGTGCCAGAGAAGTCGTAGCGAGTCAGTAATATCAAAGTAATAGACATAACTTATAAAATGAGTTCTTTCAGGATCCGATGGAGCTGTTCTCGAAAGCCTGATGAGCATTCGATTATTTTCAATGAAGAAGTTTATCAAAGCCGAATCGACCGTTATATCTGACGGAAGAAGGAACGAGTATTCATTCGTGAAGTCGGTTTTCACTACTTGAAGGCTATCGAAGGGGCCTGTAAAATAAACCAGCGAACTATCTTCGAGTAACTCGAAACCCGGTTCATCCAATCTTTCGGCACCCATACCCCACCAGGGCATTTGATAATCGCAAAAAGGAGCACTGAATATAATAGACCCATTTGAGTTTAACACGATTGCCTCTTTGTTGTCAGAATCCAAACCGGCAAAAAGTCCGTTTTTAAATTGGCAATATGGATAACGACATTCCCCTGCCGGATTTTCCGCTATTATTTCGCCGTCTTTAGTTAAAGCATGTTCCCATCCGGGATATAGGGAGTCGTTTTCTTTCGTTTTATTCATTTCGACGATAGCCCAGCCATTCTCCTCAATTCTCTCTATTCGATAAACGCTATCATACGCAATCCAATCCGGGTAATCATTGAAGAGTGATCTAACAAGCGTCGAATCATCTTCGAATACGGAATCTACTTCGTACCAAAAAGAATCTTGCGCTACAACGAGCACTGTATCTATACTTTTTAATGACGAATAGGTTTTAATAAGGTTGTGATTATGCCTGTGAGCACCCTCAAGAATATCATCGATTAGTGTTAGGTTTCCGCATGTGTCCATTATCGCGGGTATTGGCCAATACTGTTTGTTAGTAGAATCCCAGCTTGAAAGTATGTAACCTATCAGCCAGAACATGCCGTCATCGTCCACAGCGACATCTGTAACGCCAAAGGATGTGGAGTCATATTCCGGCACAGCGAAAAGAACGCGGATATTGTATTCGCTTCCTTCCGGCACAATCACCTCCGCGCTGTCTTCGGCTTCGTAGGTGGCGGTGGAGGCTTTTACCTTTGCCCAGAGGGAGGCGCCGGGGGTGTAGGTGTGGCATACGCTGTCGCCGGCGTCGGTCAGGTCGTAGTTGGCGTCGCTTTCCCAGTCGTAGTCGTAGGCAAACTCCGGCGGGGTGGGCAAGGGGCCGGTGCCCCAGGTTGCGCCCGGTATCGGGTTCACTATCACGCCGTCGCCCCATGCCGCGCCGTTTGTTAGTGTGCCGTCGTGGCTGTTGCCGGAGGAGTCGCCGGTAGCCGTGCCGGTGTCTTCGTTCAGGTGCCACAGGGCAATCGTGTTGCCGTCGTTTTCAAACTCGCCGCCGTCCGCGTAGGCGTCGGCTATTTCGGTGTCGCTACGGGCAACGTCGCTTATCCGCACATCGGCAATCGTGCCGTCGAAGGCCAGCGAGGGGCTGTGCGTCGCCCGCCCAATCCAGAGCGTAGTGTCGGTGTTTATATTGCCCACTCCGGAAACGTCCACCGGTGAACCGTTAAGCGAACCGTTCAGATAAAGCTTTTCGTTGCCGTCGCGGTCAACCGTAAAAGCGGCGTAATACCAGGTATCGGCGATAATGGTCGAACTCGAAGCTACGAGGGTGTAGCTTCCGTCGCAAATGAAGGCCTTGAGTTTGTTATCCGGCGCAATCCAGAGTTGGTAGCCGGTGAAGTTCGGGCTGGCACCGGTCAGCTTGCACACGATGGGATTCTGCCGTCCGACAGCGTCCGCCTTGAACCAGGCTTCTATAGTGAAATCGCCGGTGGAGTCGAAATTCAGGTCGGCGTGGTCGGGCACTGTGATGTGGTCGTCGGTTCCGTCCAGAACCACCGCAGGCTCGTAAACCTCGGAGGAAATCGCGGTCGCGTCGTGGCCGTTGCCGGAAGCGTCGGATATATCGGTTCCCGCGCCCTCGTCGAGGTGCCACAGCGCAATCGTGTTGGCATCGTTTTCAAAAACGCCGCCTGCCGTATAGGCGTTCGCAATCTCGGCGTCGCTTCGAACTACATTGCTAATTCGCACTTCGGCAATCGTGCCGTCCAGTGCCAGCGAGGGAGAATGTGTCCCGCGTCCCAGCCATAGCGGCATGTCGGTATCGATATTCCCTACGCCTGAAACATCGACCGGCGTGCAATCGAGAGCGCCGTTCAGGTATAGTTTCTCGTCCCCGTCGCGGTCAACCGTAAAGGCGGCGTAATACCAGTTGCCGGCGGACACCGTTGTGTTCGATTCGACGCGGGTAAAGCCCGTCCCGTCGCAAATATCCGCCTTCACCTTGTTGTCCGGCGCAACCCAGAGCATATAGCCGGTAAAAATCGGGTAGTCCCCGATTATTTTCGAGACAATCGGGCTTTGCCGCCCGACCGCGTCCAGTTTGAACCACGCCTCGATAGTGAAATCGCCGGTCGTGTCGAAATCGAGGTCGGCGTCGTCCGGCGTCCCGACATAGTCATCGACGCCGTCGAAGGCGAGCGCGGCCTCGATTCCGCTTCCGGGCCTCTTCGCCCCGATAAAGGTGCCGTCGTGGCCGTTGCCGGAGTTGTCGGTTGCCGTGAGGCCTTCGCCTTCGAGTTTCCACAGGGCTATCGTATTGCCGTCGCTTTCAAACTCGCCGCCGTCGGCGTAGGCGTCCGCAATCTCGGCGTCGCTTCGAGCAACGTCGCTTATCCGAACTTCCGCAATCGTGCCGTCGAAGGCCAGCGAGGGGCTGTGCGTCGCCCGGCCAAGCCAGAGCGTTGTGTCGGTGTTTATATTACCGACTCCGCTCACATTCACCGGCGTGCAGGCGAGAGAACCGTTCAGATAGAGCTTCTCGACGCCGTCCCTATCGACCGTGAACGCGGCGTAATACCAGCTATTCGCCGTTACCGTTGTGTTCGAGGCCACGAGCGTGTAACTGCCGTCACATATAAACCCCTTGAGTTTGTTATCCGGCGCAATCCAGAGTTGGTAGCCGTTGAAATTTGGATTAGAGCCGACCAGTTTGCAGACAATCGGATTCTGCCGTCCAACAGCGTCCGCCTTGAACCACGCCTCGATAGTGAAATCCTCGTCCGCGCCGAAATCGAGGTCGGCGTGGTCGGGGAAGGTGATATAATCGTCAGTGCCGTCGAAAATCGCGCCGTCCGGCCGGGCGTCGGCTTTGAAACAGACCTCGCCGGAACCGCTATCGACCGAAACAACCGACAGATCGACCTGAACGCCTGTCGGTTGCCCAAACAACGCGGCCGCAAAGATTAAACACAATATAGCTTTTCTCATAATAATTCCCTTTCGCAAAATCAAAACCGCCCTTCGGTTTTAGCGGGGCGGCGTAATTTTCGATATTGATGTTGAGCAACTTGATATAACTCATTAGAGTATATTGTCTTACTCTGTGTTTTCGGGGGGGGGGGTAGCATAGGTCGCAGTTCTTTTGCGCACCGTGCGGTGACTATGTCGTTTGTTATTTGAAATCTAATTCCCATTCCAAGTAATAATTTAGCCTTTCGTTTAGTTTTGTCAAGATAAAAGTGGTGATGGGGGGAGTTTTTTATTCCCCTCTGTAAGAGGGGTGGCCGTAGGCCGGGGTGTTTAATATAAGAGGCTTCGGCAGGCTCAGGGACCGTGTGGGGCGGGAGAGATTGCCGCGGCGGGTTCGAGCACTCGCAATGACATAGGGGGGTGGTTTATGTTAAGTTATGAATAATCATAAACGGCGCGGGTTGGAGAAGCGGCCGTGCGAATGGCGGTGCCCTTATTTATGGTAACTTTCGCCGCGCATTATTGTCATCGCGCGGTAGATTTGTTCGATTAGAACGAGCTGGGCGAGGTCATGCTGGAAAGTCATCGGCGAAAGGGATAGAATTAGGTCGGCACGCTTTTTCACCTCGCGGGACAACCCAAATGCCCCGCCTATAACGAAGGCCACGGTTCCGGCGTAAGACCTCGCCACCGACAGCCAGTTCGCGAATTCCACCGACCGCAGTTTTCTGCCCTCTTCCGAAAGGGCGACAATACAGGTTTCCCCTTCGATAGCCTTCATCAAGCGTTCTCCCTCTTGTGCTATGATTTTTTCGTCAGGAAGGTTTTTTGCCTGTTTGATAGGGACGGCCTCGAATTCGCAATAATGCGAGAGCCGTTCGACGTAATAATCGACGGGATTAGCGAAATTATCGCTCACTTTTCCGATGAAATATAGTTTTACCTTCATTCGGCTGTTATTTTGAGGGATTTGCTGGCTCCAATACGAGTCGCCCCCGCGCGAATCATTTTCATTGCAGTCTCGAAATCGCCCACGCCGCCGGAAGCCTTGACGCCGTAACCCTCGCCGACCGTTTTCGACATCAACGAGATCGCGTGTTCAGTCGCGCCGTCGGAGGAGAATCCGGTGCTGGTTTTCACATATGCCGCCCCCGCGGAGGCACATATCGCGCTTGCCCGGACGATTTCGTCGTCGGTGAGCAGACAGGTTTCCAGAATGACTTTCACCGCGATGGGAGATGCCGATTCAACTACGCTCACGATATCCGAGAAGACGTATTCCCACCTGTCGGATTTTATTGCGCCGACATTGAGAACCATATCCAACTCCTCCGCGCCGTCTTCGATGGCTCGAACTGCCTCATCGGACTTGATTTCCGGAACATTAGCACCAAGGGGAAAACCGATTACAGTGCATACCATCGGGAACTCATCCTTCAATAATTCCGAAGCCAGTGCCACCCAACAGGGATTCACACAAACACTCGCGAAACGGTGGTCGATAGCCTCCCTGCATAGCTGTTCAATTTCCGCCTCAACGACATCTGGCTTAAGAGCGGTATGGTCTATCAAAGGAGCGATACAGGCCGGTTTGCTGGCCTTGTCCCTCAGCATCAGCCGGGAATCTTCCATCAAGCGCCAGTCAGATGTAACCACAGGTCTGGTTCTGGGGCCAAATCTCTCTTCGACCTCGTAAATAATCTCGTCAATTCTCGAGTTTTCCACTTATCTTCTCCTTATTCGCAGTTGGCTGAAATATTCCATATACCGCGTCCGGCGGCTATAGCCTGAGCTTCCGCGGCTTCGAATTGCACTTCGTAATCGTTCCTAACGGGATATGAGTCCCAGTCTTCGCTCCATCCCGCTCGAACAATCTCCACGTTCAAACACAAGCTATCCGGCAAAATATGAACGAAAGCCAGCGTGCGCCCGTAGAAATCAATCGAATCGCCCACCGAAGTATTGTAAACGAGATAGCAATATCGATAAATAGCATTGCTCTGCGTGAATTCAGTCGCTTCGACAGCGCAAGGCTCCGGTGTTCCGCCGTAATTCATCTCCGGCGTGTCAATTCCCACGAGCCGGATGGTCTGGCCGTCGTCGAGTTCGATAGTATCGCCATCTCTGACATTAGTGATGCGATAAGTGATGCCCTCGTCCTCGTCGTCGTCCGGCGCGGGCGGATTCGGCGGCACCGACCTGTCACAGGACATCGTCGCCAGGGAAATTGCAAATAATGTAAAAATCCATTTTTTCATTTCACTCCTAATTTAACAGAATGAATATAAAGCCAGGGAAGCAACTTTGCAAAACATTTCGTTTAGAAAAAAAATTGCGGTTGCCTTTGCTCCCTTTTGATATTAAATTATTGTAGTTATAACACCGGAGGTTACAATGAAAAAGTGCACTATCGTTTTAATTCTCTTTATCTCTTTAGCCAGTATCGTCATAGCGGTGCCCCGAACCATGAACTATCAGGGCAAACTCACCGACCCGAGTGGTGTGGCTATAAATGCCGATCTCGACATGACCTTTCGGCTATACTCCACCGAAACCGGCGGAAGCGCATTATGGTCAGAAACCCATTCCGGCGCCTTTCAAATCGAAGTGGTCAAAGGCCTTTTCGATGTCGAACTCGGCTCCATAACGCCCATCGACCTCGATTTCTCAACCGATTACTGGCTCGAACTAGTAGTGGACGGCGAACTTCTTACGCCAAGGGAAAAGCTCAGCACAGTAGGCTATGCTTTCCGCGCGGCAATAGCCGACAGCGTCGTCGGCGGCGGTTCCGGAGGTTCGAGCAACTGGACCCTATCCGGAACGGATATTTTCAATAACAATACCGGAAATGTCGGAATCGGGACATCCAGCCCTGTCGAAAAGCTTCATGTAATGGGCACATCCAGATTTGCGCCCTCCGCCCTTCCGCTCTGGGGAACGAATCCCTATGTGCAGATAAAAACCGACCCTCTGAATTCCTATGCCCTTCAACTAAGCCTCTTGGACGGGAACACGGCCAATCCGAGGATAACCTTCGGAACCGGCGCTGGAACAGCAACTATAGAGACTCAGGGCAACATCGGCCTAAATCTCGACATCAGTGGAACATCAACATCCTCTCTCGGTTTCAAAATCAGAACAGATAACGGTTCGGGAACACTGACCGACCGCCTGAGCATCCTCAAAGGAGCCCCCACAGTCAATGCGGCGTTCACGAGTGTAAACCTCGGTATAGGCACAACTTCGCCCACTCAGCCCCTCGACATTGCCGGAAACCTTCGCCTTCGCGGATACCTTTATGACTACAACAACACAACAGGAACATCCGGCCAGGTTCTGACTCGCGGAACTTCCGGAGTCCTCTGGCAGAACGCCCCCGGCGGAATCTCCGGAACCGGAACCACCAACTACACCGCAAGATGGACCGGAACGTCATCCCTCGGAACAGGGACTCTTTTCGATAATGGAAGCAGTGTCGGAATCGGGACAACTTCGCCCAGTTACACCCTCCACGTCAACGGCTCCGCACGTGTCAATTCCCTCAACATCAACGGAAGCTGGAATCTGCCCACCACCGCCGGGACATCCGGAGAGTTTCTCTCTTACAATGGCACATGGGCAACTCCTTCCGCAAGCGCATCTCCCGCCGGCTCGGACACCTATGTCCAATATAATTCCGGCGGAGCATTCGCAGGCGAAAGCGCTTTCGCATGGGATTACACCAATAACCGGCTCAATATCAACAATCCGACATACACGAGCAACGCCCTCAATGTCTATAGCTCCGACAATAGAGCACTTCGCGTCCTCGGCACCGGTTCCTTTTCTTCCGGAGGCAGGCTCAATTTCGGCGATAGCGATTTTGTCTATATCGATGAATCGTCTGACGACTATATGACCATATACGCTATCAACGGAATGAGCATCTACGCCGGCGGATACGGCACTTCCGGCCAGGTTCTCACCTCCGACGGCACATACGCTTCATGGCAAGATCCCTCCGGCGGCGGCTCCGGAAACTGGACCCTCTCCGGATCATCTTTATACCCAAACAGCACAACTTACGATGTCGGAATCGGCACGACAACGCCAAGCTACAAACTCCATGTTCAAAACACCGGTGGCGCAAGTTCCGCAAAAATCGGTTATTCTTCTGCATATACGGACAACCGCCTATTCTTCGGCGACGGTTCCTACGTTTACATCGGCGAAATGAACTCTGACGACCGCCTTTACCTTCGCGGTTCAACGATGTCCATAGATATTGCCGGCAATACCGGCTCCTCAGGACAGGTTTTAAAATCAAACGGCACAACCCTCTATTGGGCTAGCGACGAAACAGGCTCCGGCGGCGGTTCTCCCGGAGGCACAAACGGCGCAGTGCAGTTCAATAACTCCGGCTCCTTCGGCGGAAATGCATCCCAATTATACTGGGATAATTCCAACAGCCGGCTCGGACTCGGAACTACCGTTACATCCTCCGGCAAACTTAGCATAATCCACTCCTCATATACCTCCGGAATCTGGATTAGCAACCCCGGCCACGGAATCGAAATCAGCGGTATGGGAGTCGGCTTCGATGCCGTCCGCGCTCTCGGTCAGCGTTACGGCGTCTATGCCACCGGCAACACCAACGGCGTCTATGGCCAGATGAACTCATCCAACTACGGCTTTCTCGGTGGTAATGTATCGAGTTATGGCAATGTCGGCGTTCGAGGCAATGGCCAATGGGCTTCGGGATTCTTCATGGGCGGCGAAAGGGGTGTTTATGCCCGAGGCACAGAATACGGCGTCTTTGGAATGGGGTCCTCTTCTACGAATTATGCCTACCTCGGCTGGGACGGCTTAACTTCACCATACGAATGCGGCATCTATGCTCAAGGCAATGATTACGCAGGATTTTTCAACGGAAATACATACTTCGACGTAGGATCTTACGACTGGCTAACCGATTATTCCACCGGCGAACCGACCCTGCGTCCAACATCGCCGGACTGGGGGTATATCGGCACCAGTAGCTACGAATGGTGGCGGATGTATGCGAACACATACTACGGCGAGGTCGATGCAATTGTCCTCTTCGACACCTACGATGACCTCGAACTCCTTCACGCCATCGAGGGCGATACCCTCTGGGATCCCCTTCTCGGGCATCATGTGATGCAAATCCGCCCGGAAACATTCCCGAAATGTATCACCAATTACGAGGACAACGACGGCGATCTTTTCATAAGCGTCCAACGCACCGATGGCCTTCTCATTGGCGCTGTCCGCCAGCTGGACAAAGAGGCCAAAACCCGCGACCGCAGAATCGTCGAACGCACGGAAATCCTCGCGACAGCTGTAGGCGCGAATTTCAAAGGCGATTATTCCCAAATCAAGATATTCGATTTCGGCTCGAGCGCAGTCCTCTCAGGCTCCAGATGGGTGTGCTTCTCAAAAGACTTCGCAGAACAACTTAACGGCGAAATCCCAGCAATCACCCTAACCGCCCATTCTCCAGATGCCGGTCTATGGATAGCCGAAAAAACCCCCCACGGCTTCCTCGTCCGCTCGAAAAACGGAAACGAAGTGATAGATTTCGACTGGAGCGCCTTCGCAAAAGTCGAAGTTAAAACCTTCGGCGACCTCGACGACGTCTTCCGCACCGTGAAACCCGACATCCGGGGGAATTACCCGACGCGCTTGCCGGGGGAGAAATAAATTCAAAGGCTACGTCGGTTGAGTCAATAAACCAAAACGACGACCAACACATAGGATTAATGATGGTAAATAAGAAACTTGGGACACTATCAAATATCGATATAAGAGAAATATGGAATCATGAGGCCCTTGATTTCACGCCCTGGTTAGCTAAAGAAGAGAATATCGAACTCCTATCTGATGAAGTTGGGATAGATATGCAGATTCTCCAAACAGAAGCACATGTGGGCAGTTTTGGCGTAGATATTCTTGCAGAAGAAGAAAACACCGGCCGGAAAATAATCATAGAAAACCAACTCGAAACAACTGATCATATTCATCTAGGGCAATTAATCACTTATGCGGCCGGTTTAGAAGCTGAATATATCATTTGGATAGTGCGAGACGTCAGAGAAGAGCACCTGCAGGCTGTCGATTGGTTAAATGAACATACGGACAATCAAATCAATTTCTTTCTAGTCGCAATTCAAGTATGGCAGATAGGAGATTCTCCTTTCGCCCCCAAATTCAATGTTATTTCACGTCCGAATGAGTGGAAGAGATCGGTTAAAACAAGCTCGCAGGATGGCGAATTAAGCGATACAAAAATTAAACAACTCGAGTTTTGGGAGGAGTTCAAAAGATACGGAAGTTCTATTACTCGAAAAATTAGATTTAGGAAACCAAGACCTCAACATTGGTATGATATCGCTATCGGAAGATCTGACTGCCATATTTCCTTAGTAACTGATTCACGAGAGAACCAGGTAAGATGTGATTTATACATTCGAGATTCTAAAGAACTTTTTAAAACCTTCTTTTCTAACAAAGATTCGATTGAAGAGGAACTGGATATGGTAGGTAAGCTTAAATGGCTGGAACTACCCTCAAATAAGGCGAGTAGGATTAGTTGCGTAAAGGGTTTTAGTTTTAGCAATAGTGAAACCTGGGAAAGCGCTCATAAATGGCTTATTGAAACAAGCATCAAATTCAAAAGAATTTTCGGGAAAGACTGGAAATTGAATCCCGAAGGCGTAACAGAGGATTTGGAAAGCGAGTAAATCTTGACCAAAAGGAGCGAAAAGCCCCAAATCCGGGGCAAATGTTAGACGCGCTACCGGAAGAGAAATGTAAGGGTTATTGTGCACAAAACTTGACAATTCGTTTTCCCTCGTTCCTCACGCTCGGTGTGGGAACGAACTACCGACGCTCTGCGTCAATTCTCCCCCCAAACCAACCCAAATAGTTTATAAGCTTCCAAGCATGATGAGATTTATTGGAAAAATCTATCGACCGAGGGCGAAATCCATCGGTTGAACTGCATTACGGACTAACAAAGCCTAATTTCGGACTGAAAAAGCGTCATTACGGATCGAGCGAGTAGCATTTTGGGTGTCGGAAACAGCATTTCAAATTAAAAAAAGGGCACATCAGAACGGCTGAATCGCGAAAAAGACGCTTAAAAAGGCTGTAGGAGGCCAGTTCTAAGCTGTGAGACCTCAGTGCTCGGCTGTGAGAGACCACTGTGCGGCTGTGAGACGCCAGTGCGCGAGTGTGAGAGATCAGTGCGAGGCTGTGAGACACCAGTGCATAACTGTGAGAGTCCAATGCGAGGCTGTGAGATCTCGGTGCAGAGCTGTGAGAGTCCAGCGCTTTAATGTGAGAGAGTAGCGCTATCATGTAGAAACACAGCGGGATGCTGTGAGAATCCCGCAATGATAAGCCAAATCATCAATCTTCAATCTTAAATCAATAATCACGAAGCTTCAACCCCACGGGGCAGTGGTCGCTTCCCATGACTTCCGAGAGGATGAACGCCGACTCGATACTCTCTATAAAGGGCGCGTCAACCATGAAATAGTCTATCCGCCATCCGGCGTCGCGCTCCCTCGCGCGAGTGCGGTAATCCCACCATGAGTATGCCACATCGTCCGGATGCAGTTCTCGGAAAGTATCCACCAGTCCCGCCTCGATGTATTTGTCGATCCACTCCCGTTCGATGTCCATAAACCCCGATTTCTTCCGGTTGGAATCGGGATTTGCCAGGTCGATTTCGTTGTGCGCCGTGTTGAAATCCCCCGTGATAATCACATGTTTCCCCGAATCGCGAAGATTATTTACGAAATCCAGCAGGGCCGAATAGAAATCGAGCTTATATTGAACCCGTTCCGGCCCCCTTCCGCCATTTGGGAAATAACAGTTAATCAGGACGAAATCGCCGAAATCCGCCAGGATAGTCCGTCCCTCCGAATCGAATTTCTCGATACCGAAACCGTCGCGGAACTCGACATCCCTCTCGCGCACGAAAGTCGCCACGCCGGAATAACCCTTCTTGACCGCGTGAGACCAGAATGTCCGGTATCCCGGCGGCGAAATCAGCTCCTCCGGAATCTGTTCGGCCTGAAGTTTGGTCTCCTGAAGGCATAGCACATCGGGCTTTCCCTCCTCCAGCCATTCCAGAAACCCCTTTTTCAGCACAGCGCGCACACCGTTCACGTTCCACGATAATATTCGCATTTTATTCTCCTTCCACCGGCGGATCGAAAAGATTTAACATTTTGGAGACTAACTTTTTCATAAAAAAATCCAAATCGCCCTTTTCCCAGATTTTATTGAGATCGAAAAACATCCAGAAGACTCGAGTGCTTCTCTTTCCGCCCGGTTCTCGGGAATAAGATACTTTGGGCGTATATCCGCCGATTTCGCGACCTCGGAACCGCTGAATAAGCCCCTCGATATTTCTGCTCGCGTCGTTTTCCCGTGTCTCGGAATAAGTGATATTGACAAATATCGACGGCACCGGCATCCGCACTCCACCAATCGTTCGAGGGCGAGGCCAGGCCTCGAACACCAGCCATCGCAACTGCGGATGCTGTTCGCGAACCCTATCCGGCGGACTGAAGCAACACTCGCGAATCCACGACGCATCTATTGACCACCCGCGTTCGATTGCGTCTTTCCCCGCTTCGCGAACCTTATAATAAAACCATCGCCGCGCCTTGACAGCGTCCGCGCCAAGTTCCTCGATGGTCCCAGCCACACGCAAAAGGGGTTCGAGGGTTTCCGGTATCTCGAAGGGGAGGAGGTTCATGTAATCGAAAAGCTCATACAATCCACGTGCGCCGGGATTTTCCTCGACACAACCCTCGATTATCCCGCCCAAATCCGCCCATATCGGATGTCTTCCGCCGATCGTGATAAATTCGCCGCAACAATAATGACTTCCCACCAGGTTGTGTGGTGTCGGCGCGACGAAGGCCAGATAATGCGGAATCCCCGTTCGGCGGGATTCTCCCGAGCAAAAATCCAGATATCGCTGAACCTGATCAAACCCCTCCGGGGAATCCAGCTTGTGCTCGAAAACGATACGCGCTCTGTTCCCCAGCGTCATAGCCATATCCGGCTGAACCTTGCCCGAATATGGATGAACGCTGACCTCCAACGGAATATCGTCGAACATCTCCGGCTGCGATTCCACATGCGAAAGCAGGAACATCGCCCATGAATGTGCGATGTCGGGATTTTCCGCCAGAGCGTAAGCGACGAGATTCGTGAGAGTATCCTCCTGACCGAGCTTGCCCCTCGACGCTCTAATAGCCGTAATGTTTGGATTTGACGGCGGATTATGTCGATAATTCGAGTCCATTTCCCATAATATAACCAAGAATCTCAAAACCTCAACGTCAAAAGGAAAGGTGATCTACGACAAATAGAAACCTAAAATTGTCGAACGATACCCTCCTTCTGCACAATTTTTGTGCGAATTCGTCTAAGTCTATGTCGTCCTACGTTTTGTCAAAGATACAACTACGTTTGTCAAGCCTACATCGACGTTTGTCAGACATGCAAAGCCATTTGTCAGAGATGGGTAGCCGTTTGTCCAATTCATTTGAATTTGTCAGACCTACAAGGTCGATTGTCCGTCCTACGACAGACTTTGTCAGACCCACATCGACATTTGTCAGCCCTACAAACCCAATTTCACTCATATCCTTCTCAAATCCGAGGGATTACCCCCGATTTCCGGCCTATTTTCACTCCCGCCGAACGGCAAGTTCATTTCAAACAATGAGGGATGGGGAATGTATTGTCACTCTCTCCCACACATAATGAGAGGAGAAAATACTATCTCGATTGACAGATTTTGCAGGTGCATCCTGACTTAGTATAGTGCCTAACACCTACAACTTTCTCATTATCAGTTCCGGCGGAAATACGATCCGCTCGAACGTAGATATTGTCCAGAAGCTCCTCTTCTCCGTTTTCAAAGTATCTTCTGAGGGCATAGCTACAAACGTCGGCGGCCTGAACCATGCATGTTAATTGACTATCCACAAACAAAGGGGTTTCGATAATATTAGTTACATTAGTCCAAAGGGTTCCCTTCTTATGGAACTTCATCATCAACTCCGTTAGCCTTTTTGCCACGGTTTCGTTGTTATCATGGATAAGCATTCCCATTATTGGATTTGGATCACTTCGGGAGATAATTTGGAGATAATGTTCGAATCTCGACACGATTTGTTCAAAGGCTTGTTCATCAACAGATTGCGAAGCTATCGAGGGGTTGAAGAAAGTTTTATCTATACATTCCGCGAATAATCTTGCAAATCCCCAACTCGCTATTATTTGAGAGAATTCTCTAACTACGCTCTTTCTTTCATCGAAAGTAAGGTGAATGTAATCTTCTGTTTTTCGATAGTTCTTTTTAGCTTGATGATAGCCTTTCACATTTGCTTTTTGAAGCCGATACAATTCGTTTTTTCGATAGGACATCACTTCAATGCGACGTCTGTTCCAATCCATTCTGTCAAAGTCGGTTATCTTGCGTTGTTCCAAATATGGTCTTAACATCCATGCGGTATGGATTTCGGCGTCGTCTATTCCCCATTTTTTCTTGAGCAAGAAAATATCTCTATCACAGTCTTTCCAATGATAATCTGGTATTGCAATGCCAGCCAAGATAAAATGGGAAGTGTTGCCGGGAATAACTGATGTTCCGGATTCATCTATATAGCACAATATCATATGGAGATTCCTTCAAAAAAAAAAGCGACTGGGTGTAAGGCCGTTGACCTTTCGACGAGACGCTTGGCGACTCATCCCAGACGCTAATTTTTTTATGTTATCAATAACTTCATTTCTATCATATAGCCCGGTTCGTAAAAGTCAAGCACTTTTTTTATTTTTGTTCTTCCGCTTCGTGCCGTTTTGTTTTCCCGAATCCCGCCTCCCTGAGGTGTTCTCCCGCTGGCGGTTGGTTTCTAGCTATTTGAAATTCCTGCTGTCATATTTAAAAAACAATATCTGGCGCGGTTTTGGGAATGTCAAGCAAAAAAGTGGCTGTGGGGGGAGTTTCTTTATTCCCCTCTGTAAGAGGGGTGCCCCGAAGGGGCGGGGTGTTTAATATAAGAGGCTTCGACCGCGTGGGGATGTAAGCAGGTTCAGGGACCGTGTGGGGGGGGAGATTGCCGCGGGCTGTCGCCCTCGCAATGACAGGGCAGGGGGGAGAGATTGCCATGCAATGACGAGTCCTTCCCCCTTCGAAAACCCGAGCGGCCACGAATCCCCCCCAAAAAAAGCGGCCTTCCATCGATGAAAGACCGCTAAATTTGCCTGCATCTCAGCGCAATTATCAGAACTGCTCGATAAACCTCAGGTCGTTGGAATACAGAAGCCGGATATCGTCGATGTTGTAGCGTATCATCGCCACACGCTCGACACCCATTCCAAATGCGTATCCGCTCCATTCTTCCGGGTCGTAACCCACCGCGCGGAAGACCTCCGGGTCAACCATTCCCGCGCCGGAGATTTCTATCCAGCCGGTGCCTTTGCAAATCTTGCAACCACCGCCGCCGCAGATGCATGTGAAATCATATTCCACACTCGGCTCGGTGAAAGGGAAAAAATGGGGGCGAAAACGTATCTCCGTCTCCGGTCCCATCAGCTTCTTCGCAAACGCCGTCAGGACGCCCTTCAAATCCGCCATGGTAACATGTTTATCGACATATAACCCCTCGCACTGCCAGAAACTGAAATAATGGGTAGCGTCCGGAGTGTCTTTCCGGTAACACCTTCCCGGCGCGATAATACGAACCGGCGGTTTCTGCGATAGCATTGTCCGAACCTGCACCGGACTCGTGTGTGTGCGTAGGAGATATGGATTTGCGTCGTCCGGGCCGTTGCCCGCGATATAGAAAGTATCTCCGATATCCCGGCTGGGATGATCCGGCGGAGTGTTCAGCGAATCGAAGTTATTATTCGCGGTGTCGACATCCGGGCCGAGGGCGAGGGAGAAACCCATTCCGTAGAAGATGTCGATAATCTCGTCGAGCATCTCTCTGAACACATGACGATTCCCCACCACAGGCATTCTGCCGGGCAGAGTGGTGTCTTTCGGCGTCCAGCGTCCCCCTTTGGGAACCGCCTGTTTCGCTGAGACGGCTCCGGATTTGATCTCGTCGAGGCGTTTTTTAAACTCCCCTTCGAGTTCATTCTTAATCCGGTTGGATTCCTTGCCGACGACCGGCCTTTCCTCTTTCGACAGGGTGCCGAGGGAACTCATTATATCGGCGAGTTCCCCTTTCCGTCCGAGATATTTTGCGCGGATCTCGTCGAGGTCGGCCTGCGAGGAGGCGGACTTCAGTGCGTCCAGAGCCTCCCCGCGAATTTTTTCGAGCCTATCGATCATGCTCTAATACTGGCTCTTGGCCACTTCGACCAGCTTGGCGAAAGCTTCGCCGTCCGTTACCGCGATATGAGCGAGCGCTTTGCGGTTAAGCTCGATGCCCGCGACTTTAAGGCCGTGAATCATCTTGCTGTAGGTCAAACCCTCGTTACGCGCCGCGGCGTTGATTCTGGCTATCCAGAGTCTTCTGAAATCCCGCTTCTTTGTCTTGCGGTGTTTGTATGAGAAGGTCCACGCCCTCTCGACGATTTCTCTGCTTGTCCGATAAAGGCGATGGCGCGAACCCCAATAACCTCTGGCGGCCTTCAGATACATTTTGCGCTTATTACGCGCCGCTACTGTTCCTGTGCTTCTTGGCATAGTTTAAACCTCCGCTACTTTATCTTGCCGAGTGAGCGACGGATTGCCTTCGCGTCGCAGGGTTGCAATACACTCTGAACTCTAAGGGCGCGTTTACGGTTGCCGCGCTTACGGCGTCCGAAGTGATTCGTGCCGGCGCGATGATGGACTATCTTGCCCGTGCCGGTAACCTTGAAGCGCTTGGCCACGCCTTTCCGTGTCTTGATTTTGTTCTTCTTGCCCATAATTTATCCTTCCTGTTCGGCCGCTTTTTTCTCGGCGGCTTCTTTTTTTGCTTTCGCTCGTTCTAAATCCTTAATCTTCTTCGGATCCGGGGCGAGCATGAGTATCATGGTATTGCCTTCGAGCTTCGGCTCCTGCTCGACGCGGGCTATGTCCGCAGTGTCCCTCTTAAGCTTCTCCATGATTTCCTTACCCAGTTCGACATGAGTTATCTCGCGTCCGCGGAACCTCATCGAGGCTTTAACTTTATCTCGGTTCAGAAGGAACTCCCGTATGTGCTTCATCTTGTAGCCGTAATCGTGGTCGGAAATTTTCGCCGAAAAACGCATCTCTTTGACTGTCTGTGTATGCTGTTTTTTCTTTGCTTCACGAGCTTTTTTTGCTTGCTCATATTTATACTTGCCGTAATCCATGATTTTCACCACCGGCGGGCGGCTGTTAGGTTGGATTTCGACCAGATCGAGACCCCTGCGATAAGCCATAGATAATGCCTCGCTTGTGGGGATAACGCCAATCTGGCTTCCGTCTTCGTCGATGACGCGCACCGGCGAAATACGAATCTGATCGTTCATCCGCTCTGTGTTCCTGTCGTTCCTTTTGATAGTTAACCTCTCCGATAAAAGTTATTATTTGGGCGGTTTGCTTTCCGCCGTGAGTTTTTCGATAATCTTCTCGATGGGCATAGCGCCGAGGTCGCCGTCAGCGTGACTGCGGAGACTCGCCGAACCGCTTTCTTCCTCGCGTCCGCCCACGATGAGCATATACGGGACCTTGCCCGTTTCCGCAGAACGGATTCGATATCCCATAGTCTCGGGACGGTTGTCCAATTCCACTCGAATATGCTGTCTGCGAAGCTTGGAATAAACCTCTTTCGCGTAGTCGTCGAACTTCTCCGATACCGGAATCACGACCGCCTGCACGGGCGCGAGCCACATCGGGAAATTCCCGCCGTAATTCTCCAGAAGACACGCGAAGAACCGCTCCAAACTTCCCAGTAGAGCGCGATGAACCATAAACGGCCGCGCCTTTTCGCCCTTTTCATCGATATATGTGATGTCGAACCTATCCGGCTCGTTGAAATCGAACTGCACCGTGCTGGTCTGCCATTCTCTGCCGATAGCGTCCTTGACCTTGATATCAATCTTCGGGCCGTAGAATGCGCCGCCGCCTTCGTCTATTTTATAAGGTAAGCCCTTTTTGTCGAGGGCTTCGCGTATGGCCGCAGTCGCCTTTTCCCACCAGTCGTCCTCGCCGACCGATTTAGCCGGTCTCGTTGAGAGATAAATTCCGAACTCCTCGAAACCGAAGCTCTGAAGAATATCCAGCGAGAAATTGTAAACCCGCAGTATCTCATCCACCATCTGATCCGGAGTGCAGAAAATATGAGCATCGTCCATGGTAAAACCGCGCACCCGCAGAAGTCCGTGAAGCACGCCGCTTCTTTCATAACGGTAATCCGCGCCCAGTTCGCAGTAACGAATGGGCAAATCCCTGTAACTGCGCAGTTGCGAATTGTAAATCGCGATGTGAAACGGGCAGTTCATCGGGCGCACATAATACGCGCCGCCTTCCTCGAACTCCATCGAGGGATACATATTCTCGGTGTAAAACCCGAGATGTCCCGAAGTCTCCCAGAGCTTAGCCCTGCCGACCAGCGGTGTATAAACCGGTTCGTAGCCTTCTTCCCAGTGGCGTCTGCGCCAGAAATCCTCGATAACCTGACGGGTAATCGCGCCCTTCGGATGCCAGAGCACCAACCCAGGCCCGATGTCCTCATTGATAGAGAATAAATCCAGTTCCTTGCCCAGTTTGCGATGGTCACGGGCACGCGCCTGTTCGAGCATCTCCAGATATTCATCCAGCATGGACTTTTTCGGAAAACTAATTCCGTAAATCCGCTGAAGCATCTTTTCCTTCTCGTCCCCGCGCCAATAAGCACCGGCCACGGAAAGGAGCTTGAAAGCTTTTATCATCTTAGCGTCAGGGATATGCGGGCCTCGGCAGAGGTCGGTAAATTTGCCCGAAGTATATAAACTGACGGTCTCGCCGAGAGGAATAGCGCCTACCAGTTCTATCTTGTAAATCTCGCCGTCCTTCTCGAAACGCTGGACAGCCTCTTCACAGCAAACCTCGCAACGCTGGAAAATTCGCCCTTCGGCGATAATTTCCTTCATCTTGGCCTCGATAGCTTCCAAATCCTCCGGGGTAAAGGGTTCTTTCCGGTCGAAATCGTAATAAAAACCCTGCTCGATTGCCGGCCCGATAGCCACCTTAGTGCCGGGGAACAGCTCTCGAACGGCCTCCGCCATGATATGTGAACTGGAATGCCAGAAAATATGCTTTCCCTCTTCGTCGCTGAAAGTCAGGATACGGAATTCTCCCGATTCGGTAATCGGCATATCCATATCCCGTTTGACACCGTCGAGTTCGTAAGCCAGAGCCGCCTTGGCCAGCCCCGCCCCGATAGATTGGGCGACTTCCATACCGGTAACGCCGCTCTCGAAACTAAGAACGTCGCCGTTGGGAAGATTCAGTTTTATTTCATTGGCCATAATTGCCTCATTGAAAAAGGGCGCACACGCGCCCTTTAGAGTTTATGGTGGGCGATACTGGACTCGAACCAGTGACCTCTTGCATGTCAAGCAAGTACTCTAACCAACTGAGCTAATCGCCCAAAAATTTTCTCGTTCCTATCGTGTAGGTCGCGTAGCCTTCAATATTTGCCGCCAATTCTCACGGGGGCGTTTCCCGTTCCCGAGGCTCGAAGCGTGGCTTCGTATTAATGCCCGCCCGCAGGGATTATTCGCGAGCCGTGATAATATATGCCTTCCTCGGCATTTGTCAAACAAAAAAAACACTCTACACGATTTTTTATTCGGAAAAGTGTTCCTACCACTAATAAGAAGTGTTACTATGCTTTTGGTCTTTAGGCACAAGATTCGAGGAAAACATCCCTGATGGCCCTAACGATTAATTTCCCTTTGCGAATCCACTCCTGTTGGCCTATATTTTGCTTCTGAGGAGAGACAATGAAAACACCCGGAACCGAAATAAAATCTTCTGCGATACTGTGCAACGTCAATAAAGAGGGTATAGAAAACCATCTGCGCCGCCTGACTGACATCCTGGACACTGCGGCCGTCAGCTGGCAGGTCGAAAATGACGGCGCTGAAATCCTCGGCATAAAAGGTTTCGAGCGATTTTCCCTCCCGAAAACCGATGTGGTAATGGTCTTAGGCGGCGACGGCACAATGCTCGCCGCTTCAAGAGCCGTCGGATGTAAAGAAATTCCCATCCTCGGAATAAACCTCGGCAGACTTGGATTCCTCACAGAACTCGATATGGACGAAATCGAGGAAGCAGTGCCGAAAATAATCGAGGGCAATTACACCGTCGATTCCCGTATCATGCTTGATGTCCGGCTTCCAGGAAGCCCCGCAGGCAAATGCGCCCTCAACGAGCTTGTAATAGACCGCGGCCAGAGCCCCCGTTTCGTCAATATTGAGATTTTCGTGTCTGGGCAACTTGTGGCCCATGTCGCCGCCGACGGCCTCATTATATCGACCCCCACCGGAAGCACCGCATACAACATGTCCGCAGGCGGCGCGATAATGTCCCCCGAGATGCCGGCATTTCAGATTATCACCCTCAGCCCATACACCCTCTCCATTCGACCCGTGATAATAAGCGCGGACGAAGAGATAAAAATCTCCTTCTCCTGCGACAGCCAGGAAAAGCCGCGGGCTTCCCTCGACGGCCAACTCGGCCTCGAACTCCCCAATTGCGGGGATGTAATCATAAAAAAGGCAGATTACTCCGCCCATTTCATCCATTATCACAATCGAAGTTTCTACAGCGTCCTCCATCGCAAACTCGGATGGGCGCTTCCTCCCGGAAAAAGCCTAAAAGATGCCATCTGGAACATAGAATAGGAGAAGAATGCAGTTCGACGAATCAATTTTCAAAGCATATGATATTCGAGGAATATATCCCGAACAGCTCAACGAAGACATCGCTCGGCTCGTAGGCGCTGGTTTGGTCGATTATCTCGGTTGCTCCGAGGTTTATGTCGGCCAGGATATGCGCGTTACCAGCGATTCCATTTTCGATGCCCTCGCTGACGGCATTACATCGGCGGGCGCGGACGTGGTCGATTTGGGCATGGTCTCCACCGACGGGATCTATTTCGCGGTGGGAAATTTCGGCGCCGAAGCGGGAATTATGATTACCGCAAGCCATAATCCCCCTGAATATAATGGTTTCAAGATATGCAAAGCCGGCGCGATTCCTCTCTCCGGCACCGACGGCTTGCCGCAGATAAAAGAGTTCGTCCGCCGCGCGGAAATGCCGTCGGCGGATAAGCGCGGAGAAATCCGTCCGAAAAACATCGACGAAGCGTACGCCCAACACTGTCTGAGCTTCATCGACATCGACAAAATCAAACCCTTTAAAATCGCAGTGGACGCCGGCAATGGCATGGCCGGGAAGACTTTGCCTACTGTATTCAAGTATCTGCCGTGCGAAATAATCCCTATGTTCTTCGAATTGGACGGCACCTTCCCGAACCACCTCGCAAGCCCCATCGAGCCGGAAAACACTGTCGAACTTAGGGCGAAAGTCGCCTCCGACCCCGCTATTCAACTCGGCGCGGCCTTCGACGGCGACGCCGATAGAGTTTTCCTCGTGGATGAAAAGGGGGAACTCGTCGGCGGTGATATGATTACCGCTCTCGTCGCCAAACGCCTGCTGGAAAAGAATCCGGGCGAGACGATTGTTTATGCTCTCATCTGTAGCCGAGCAGTCCCCGAACTTATCAAGAAAATGGGGGGGAAGGCCATTCGAAGCCGGGTCGGCCACGCTATCATCAAACCAATTATGAAGCGCGAAAACGCCATCTTCGGCGGAGAACATTCCGGCCACTTCTATCTTCGCGACAACTATTTCGCCGACAGCGGGCTTATCGCCCTCCTCGTATGTCTCGAACTACTATCGGATGCTGGAAAGCCCTTGTCCGAGCTTATCGGGGAAATAGACCATTATTATAGAAGTGGCGAAATAAATTCCAAAGTCGATGACCGGAACGCAACCATCGCAAAAGTCCGTAAATTCTACGAGGACAAGGGTTTCGACGTTGACGACCTCGACGGTATCACTATCGAATCCGACACATGGTGGGTCAACCTCCGTCCGTCGAACACAGAGCCGCTAATCCGCTTGAACGCCGAAGCCGAGACCCGTGAAAAACTCGACGAAATCGTCGGACAAACACTAAAACTGATTCGTGAGTAACCGATGAAAAAAATTCTTCTATTAATCCTGATAACCTCGTGGGGGCTATTTGCCGCGCCTATGATGTTGGAATTGCCCAACGGCGCCACGCCGAATATTCCCGCTATTGTTTCTGAGGGAAGTCAAAATTCCCCGCCCTCTAACGCCATCGGCGATATCGAATATAACGCAGAGAATGGCGACATATGGATTTCCACCGGCAACGGCCTCGCGGTCTCTCGAGACGGCGGAGCGACATGGGAGACCAAATTATCCGGCAAAGGCTTCTCCGCCCTCGCCGTTCTGGGCGAATGGATTTTCGCCGCCGAAAGCTATAGCGCGGATGACCCCGCCGACCCCGACGGCAGTCTTCCCGCCGGCAACGGCTTCTACGCCAGCTGGGACAACGGCGCGACCTTCACCCATATCGACAGCTTCGTTGACCAGGATGTGCGGCGGGCTAGCAGAATCGGCCAGCTCGCTTACGACATCGCCATAGTGCCCGAAGGCGCGGATACGGGAATCTACGCCGCCTGCTTCTACGGCGGCCTCCTCTATTCTCCCGACGGCGGCCAGAGCTGGGAAGAACTCATCGTTGACGGCTCCGATTCTCTCCAATTCAATAAACTCGCCCATCGTTTCTTCTCCGTCGCGGTAGATTCCAGCGTGAATCCCCCCGTAATTTGGGCTGGAAGCGCGAAAGGCCTTTTCGCGGGGAGCAAGGGCGATTTTGCATGGGATTGGCATGACGTCAATGGCCATTGGATTCCCGATTCCGTTCCCGTTTTCGACACCATTTGGGTCGATGTCGATTCCTTCGTAGTCGATTCGGTCAGCGAGTTTAATGTTGCATGGAACCTCGATCTGGAAACCGACGGCGAAATTTCCGGCAACTGGATAATTTCCATCGACTTTCTCTATGGAGCTGAATCCACGGGCTTCTTCGGCTCTACCCGCTCCACAGGCGACGACGGCGGCTACGACGCCATCTCATACACTTTCGATAATGGTTCGAGCTGGGATCAAACCGGAGATTCCTATGTCGCATGGAACATGGGCTTCACCGGAGACACCCTGTGGACAGCCACTACCCATGGCCTTTCCCGAATCTTTGCACCCGATTACAACTATGCCGATACTGTCGAAATCTCCGGCACCGACCTTCTTACGAACCTCCCGGTAGATGTCCTCAACGATGAAGTTGTAAGTGTAACATATTGCAATAAATCGATTTACGTCGGCACATATACCGAAGGCGTCGCCATCGCCCCAGATTCGATGAATTATGAAGAATGGTTCATCCTCGCCCATTTTCCCGAACCCTCGGTAGCTTCCGAACAGGCGGGTTTCGACGCAAGTCAAGAATTCGTTTACGTCTTCCCGAATCCATATTCGCCCCGCAAACACGGCAGTTGCTTTTTCGTGTTCGAACCACAGGATAATTACTTCGTGGAATCGGATTGGAATCTCAGCATCGAATTATATGACTATGATATAAAAAAAATATGCACTATAGCAAGCTATGATGGCCCCGGTATAGCCGATTTCGGACCGGTCTTCGAAGAGGATAAAAAGACGCGAATTCAATGGAACGGCCTCCTCGACGACGGCACTTATCCAGAAAACGGCCTCTATTTCTATCGAATAACGACCCCGGACGGCGATTTCTGGGGCAAACTGATGGTTGTGAAATAACGATGAAACTCAAAATTGCAATACTATTGATTGGCCTCCTATCTTTGACCTCCATCGCCGAAACTGGCAGAACAGCGGTTTTCCTGCGAATGCCCATTGGATGGAAACAGACCGCTATGGGTGGATGCGGTGTGGCCGTCGGCGGCGAGGCAAACTCCGGATGGTTCAACCCCGCCGCTCTGCAGATGTTCGAAGGCTGGGGCGGCTCGTCGGGCTACTCCCAGCTCGCTCTAGATAGATGGTTCTACTACATCAGCGCCGCAGGCAACCTCCGCGACGAGGCCGCGGTTGCCCTCACATGGGTGCACGCCGACGCCGGAGACATCGACGGACGCGACATCAGCGGCAATCATACCGGCATGCTCGACTACGGCGAAGAAGCAATCTTCATGACCTTTTCCAAAGTCGTTACTCGAGAATTCACAATAGGCGGAAACGCGAAATACTTGCAGACCAAACTTCACGAAATCATCTCCTACATGGCCGGATTCGATCTCGGCGCCCACCTGCGGCTTATGCAGGGACAGGTGCTGGTCGGAGCATCATACAGCAACATCGCCATGGAGCATCAGTGGGATTCCAAAGGGCTTTACGGCTCGTCTTCCGGAACAACCACCGACGAACCTATTGCAGGCTATACCCGCGCCGGCGCGGCATATTCCCCCCGAGAACTGCCCAGCACGATAACCGCAGAAATAGGCCTCCGCGACGGCGGGGACGCCGAATTCCGCCTCGGTCTTCTTGTCGAGCCAATCGAGAACGGCGAAGTCGCAATCGGCCTGGATGACGGCATGTTCACCGCCGGCCTCGGATACCGCTACGACGCCGGGTTTGCAAAGTTCGGCCTCGGCTACTCCTTCCGCACCGAGCGGGAAGGCCTGCCGCCGCGACACTCCTTCGATTTGATCATTGGAACGGATTGATATGAAAAGCTATTTCGATAGATCCATAGACGAATCCATCGCCTCGATAAACTCCCTTCGGGAATCCTCGGAGGCTGTCAATAATGCGGTCAACATGATTTCTCGATCTCTTAAAGCCGACGGAACGATCTTTTTTATCGGCAATGGCGGAAGTGCCGCGGACGCCCAACACGCCGCCGCCGAACTGGTGGGCAGGCTTGGAATGGGTGTTTCCCGCAAGCCTCTCCGTGCAATAGCCCTAACGACTGACACAAGCGCCCTCACCGCAATTGCAAACGATTTCGGTTTCGACCAAATCTTTTCCCGTCAGCTGGAAGCCATCGCCAAACCGGGCGATGTCCTCGTTGCAATCACCACCAGCGGGCAATCCGCGAATATTCTGCACGCCGCCCAATATGCCGTCCAAGCTGGAGTTCATGTCATCTCCCTCCTCGGTCCGAATCGGGAAAGCGTGCTGGCGAAAAAATCGCAAATCGCCATCCACACCGAGGGGCTTAATACCCCGCGAATTCAAGAAGCGCAAGGATTAGCCCTTCATATCATCTGTGAACTTGTAGAAAAAGAATTCGCAGAATAACCCCAAAGGAAATCACCCATGGCTGGAATAATTTTCTTCGCGACAAAAAATTACGATAAGATAAAAGACTTTTACGGGCAAAAACTCGGTCTCGAACTCTGGCTGGATCAGGGGGGATGCGCTATATATCGCTCAGACAACTTCCTGCTGGGATTCTGCGGGCGCGACCACTCTGAGACCGAAGGATGCATAACAATCTTCTTCGAGGACAGAAGCGGCGTTGATTCAGCCTACTCCCGTCTGCAAAACATCGCTGACGGTCCGCCACGGGAAAATCCTCAATACAAAATCTACCATTTTTGGGCAAAAGACCCCGAAGGCCGAACCCTCGAGTTCCAGTCCTTCGATACTGAAGTGCCGCCAATATGCAATAACTAAGCTATCCGCCGCGCGATCCAGTTCATGTCCAGTTCGACAGCCTCTTCGGGGCAAAGCTCCATGCAACATAGGCAGGTTATGCATTTGCCGTAATCGAACTCCGGCAGTTCCGCGCCGCGCATCTTGATTGCGTCCACGGGACAGTGTTTCGCGCAAACGCCGCACCGAACGCACTTTTCGTCGATTGGCTTCGGACGGTATTTGATTAAACCCGCTATCAGTCTCGCCGCCCAGGCTGGAATCACTGCCTCCGGCATCATAGGCGGAAGTTTGAAAGGTTTTTCGATGACGAAATCTTTCAATTCCCCGCCGACAATATCGATTTTCTTTAATCTTCCATTGCCGAGGCCCTGTTTATCAGCAATAGCCGTTGTTTTGACCTTGCCCTCTTTGATTCCAATAATATGGCTCGCTACAGCATCGAGAGCCACGCCGTCAGCGGATGCGAAAAGCAGATTAGAATCGCGCAAATCCCCGCTGGCTGGGCCGTTTCCCTCCATGCCGACAATGCCGTCCATGATATGAAGAGTTACAGGCGAATTGGCATATACCGCCACCAGCATCCGCGCAAAGTCGCTTGGGAGGGGGAACAGCTTGTGGTAAGTCGCTTTCCGAAGCCCCGGAACAAGGCCGTAAAGGTTCTTCACTGCGCCCGTAAACAGGGTCAGCGAATGGGTCTTCAGCTTGGGCATGTTTATTACATGGTCGAAATCCGCCGTAGCCTCGGTTAGGAAAAGAGTAAGCCGGTCATCAACTTTTATCTGCCTTGCGCCCGCAGTCTCAAACTTAATCCAGGGAATTCCCAATTCTTCAGCGACAGCAATCATGCCCGTATTCCGGAAAACACGCTCTATACCTTTGTCAGCGCCGCCGGGAGAATCGCCTATAGCCACCGACGCCCCTAAGTCCAACAGACATTCAGCCACCGCTTTAACAACCTCGGGATGGGTCGTAACACCCCGTTCCGGCTGTCTCGCGGAAAGCAGGTTAACTTTCAGAAGAACCTTGTCGCCGGGCTTGATGAAGGTATCCAATCCGCCAAGTTGGTCGATAAGCCGGGTAACATGCGAACGGAGAGCCGTGTAGCCCTCCGTTCGAACGATAGAAACAACGCTGTTCATCTATTCTTTTGGCTTTTCAAGCTGATGCCAGGCGTTGCGGAACTGAGCATATTTACTCGGCGGGTCGCCGTTCTTCTTCCGGCGATAATCCGAGTATCTGTCCTTCAGAGTGATAAGGGTGAGGTGCTTGATCATCTCGAAGGGGATAATGTAGTAGGTGTAGCGTTCACCTTCCTCTTCTTCGCCCAAATCCAGAACGAAGATACAGAAATCCACAGGCTTGCTGGTTATCGCAAAGCGATAATAAATGCTCGGCCTGCGTTTGCGCGGAATATGGTAAATAGTCTCGGTATTTGTTCCCGATATATTTACGCTGTATCCGTTAACGAGGATTTTCACCGCGCTGTTTCTGTTCGCTACCAGTTCGGTTTCCATTCCAAGACTCTCAGCCTTGTCTTTGATGATCTTCGTGTAGTAGGTCTTCTTCGCGCTACGATCCTTTCCGAGTTTCTCGTATTCCTTCAAACGTGCACTCAGATCTGTCGAACGTTTGCGGATTTCCTTTGCGCGTTTGTCCTTACGCTTCGACTGAATCTTGCTGTAAGGCTCTCCGAAGAAACTCCTATACAGCCCCGCCGTATTCTGACGGCTGAAACCGAAATGACTTCCGATCTCTTCGAGGGTGCAGAGGTTCTTGACCATCTCTTCGAACTTCTTGAAACCGCCGATCTCTTTGTATTTCTCATCGAATCTGGCGATTTTGCGTTCTCTGCTCATTTTCATGTGGAGGGCTCCTTTCTCTTGCCTCAACGAAGTATTATTGATGAATTATAAACGTTTCTCAAAAGTTCGGCCACCGTAACGGGTCCTACCCCGCCGGGAACCGGAGTGATAGCCCTTACGTAACCATCCAAATCTGCGAAATCGACGTCGCCCAAAAGCTTGTCGCCTACATAATTAGTCCCAACATCGATAACAACGGTGTTTTCCGTCACATGTTCACGACCAATGAACTTCGGTCTGCCAACAGCCACCACGAGAATGTCCGCCCTTTGTGTGAAATCGGCTAAGTTCTGAGTTCTGCTGTGGCAAACCGTAACAGTCGCGTTGCCCGTTTTTCCCTTCCGAAGGAGCATATTTGCGAGCGGAAGCCCTACAGTTCTGCTTCTGCCGACAATAACAACATGCCGTCCCTCGATGGGAATATCATAATGTTCCAAAATCTCGACCACAGCCTTCGGCGTAGCGGGATAAAACTGCGGGTCTCCGCTTATTATCTTGCCAAGGTTGACAACCGTCGTGCAATCGACGTCTTTTTCGGGAGGGATAGCTTCCCGAATGGGGTAAGGATCGATGCCGTCCGGCAAAGGTTCTTCCAGAATTATTCCATGAAAATGCGGATCGCTGGCGATGTCCTCGATTTTCGCGAGGGCTTCGTCCGTTCGGGCGATGTCCGGATAGTGGATGATTTCGACTTCGATACCGAGCTTGGCGGCGGTTCGAGCTTTAGATTTGGCATACATCACACTGCCCTCGTCATCGCCAAAAATTACCGCCGCAAGGACAGGAGTTACGCCGGAAGCCTCGACACGCTCTCTCAAATCGGCCTTGATAGATTTAGAAATCTCTTTTCCAGACAGCTCAAATGACATAAAAATAATCCTATTTTGTTAGCTTAGTTTATGCTATACATCTCAAAATCCATTCATTATAGTGATAGCCTTTATTCTGTCAAGCAATAATTTAAAAAAAGTCTTGATTTTTTAAAATTATGTTGTGGTTAGCTTTTGGTGGGGGGTTTAGGCGTAATCTCAGATGAATCGGGAGATTTTCTCGATTAATTCCGACGGCGAATAGACCCGTTCGAAATCTACCGGCAGAGAATTGGTGAACGCCTGGCCGTAAAACTTCGTTCCGATACGCTTGTCGCAAAGGATTAGGACACCCACATCCTCTTCGCCGCGAATCAGACGTCCGATACCCTGCCGGAATTTTATCACGGCGCGAGGAACAGCATATTCGCGGAAAGAATCTCCGCCGCCCCGTTGAATTCTTTCGCACTGTGCCGAAAAATAAGGATCCGTAGGCACCGAGAAAGGAAGCTTCGTCAAAAAGAGCAGTTGTAGAGCCTCGCCGCGCACATCGACCCCCTGCCAGAATGACTCCGTTCCCAAAAGGACAGATTCTTTATCCTCGATGAACTGCTGGGTAAGCTGGCTCCGCCCTCCGCTGATCCCCTGGGCAAGCACCAGAATCCCCTCGTCCGCGAGGGTGGGGGAGAGGTAGGAATATGCCTCTTTCAGCATCTTATAGCTTGTGAAAAGAGCGAGGCTTCCCGCCCGGGTTTCCGTGCTGATTTTGGCTATCAAATCCGATAACAGAGGGATATAACGCTTATCATTGGGGTCCGGAATAAACTCCGGATAAAGCACTAAAAGTTGGGATTGAAAGTCATAAGGACTACCCAGCTGAATATCGAATACCCGCTCCGGTTCAACAATGTCCAGTCCCAGCCGGTGTTTGATATACTGAAAATCATGTTCCACAGACATGGTCGCGCTGGTGAAAACGCAAGACCGCTTTTGAGTATGCACCGCATCGTAGAGCCTCTCGGCAACATCCAGCGGCGCCCAGCACATCACCGAATCGATGGAATCCTGCCGCATAGGCGATTCCCACCAATAAACCGCGTCGGGATTTGTAGGCTCGAGCATGAATTTGAGAGCTTCACCGGCCTCGGCAAGTTTGGTCATCTGGCCGGTTATCTCCCGCGAAAGCCGGTCGATTTCATCGTCCTCGTCAGTTGGCAAGCCGGTAATAAGCATCCCCAAATCCGCGCAGAATCTGGCCGTAGCATCGATAAGCCGTTTGACCGAATTCTTAGTGGCGATGTAAACATCCTCGCCCGCGTGAAATCGTTGATTCAGGCTGTAAGGAGCATCCCGCCATCGGTATATCAGATCGAGCTTGTTCGTGATGTCCGTAAATAAAGCATCAGCGATTCTCCGCAAAGACTCCACACCCGATACAACATAGTCGTAAGTAGTTGCAAAATCATCCGGCACCTCGTAATTCGACGTGAAATGCGCCAGCAGTTCCGGTAAATGCCCCTTGGTAGCCACGCTGTCGCGGAGTAGTTCCGAAAGGGGTATGCTAAAATTCCAGGATGTTATCCTGTCGCCAAAATGTTCCGCCGCAACCTCCTCCAAATCGTGCGCCTCGTCGATTACGATATGTTCATACTCGCCAAGCACCGATGAATCGGCCATCTCAGCGAAAAGAAGCGAGTGGTTAACTACGACAATCTGAGCATCTACCACAGCCGAACGCGCCTTCTGAACGAAACACTTCTTTCGGTATGGACACCGGTTTCCAAGGCAGGTCGGGCTTTCGCTTCGAACCTTAGCCCATAGCGAAAGAAAATGACGCAGATAAAAAGAATTTGCCTCCGCAACGTCCCCTGATTCGGTTTCTGCGGCCCATGCCAGAAGACGCGCCAGCATAACCCTTTCGTCATATCGAAGGCTCGAGTGATCCGCAACAAGCCGGAAAAAGCGCTGAAGGCAAAGATAATTCCCGCGGCCTTTCAAAAGCACGCTTCGAAAATCGAAATCCAGAGCCCGCCGAAGGGAGGGCAAGTCCTTGAAAAACAACTGCTCCTGCAAATTTTTCGTCTTTGTCGAAACGACGACCTTAACGCCCTTTTTCGACGCGAAAACGATTGAGGGCAAAAGATACGCAAAAGATTTTCCCGTGCCCGTTCCAGCCTCCGCCACAAGGGAGAGGTCGCATTCGAGACTGTCCCAGACCGCCTGCGCCATCTCGATTTGCACATCGCGGACAGCATAGCCCTCGATAATATCCAAAAGCGGTGATTCCGGGCCGAGAAAACCGAGGACGTCGTTCTCCGTCATAGTGCAGTCCGACGGCTCCGCGGGATTGCCGATTACATTATCGAACCGGCTGATCATTGACTGGTCGATTTCCGGAGGCGGCAATTTTGCGCTATGTGGCGATTTAAAAGCCGGAGAAAGCCAGTTGATAAGCCCCATATCCCCGCTGGCCCGGGAAATCTGATAAAGAGAATCCAAAAAAGGTTTGTCCAGCGACAAAAGCTTTTGCCATAGCCTTCTCGCCACCTCGAAAGTAGTCATTGCGTCGCAACCCGCACGGTGAGGGGCGTCCATCGAAATTTGGAAAAGCTGGGCGAGATTGGAGAGGCCATAACCCTTCAGCCTCGGATAAAGCAAATTCGCGATGGGTTTCGTGTCGATTTCCTTGCCTGACCAGATTGGAAGGCCGTGTTTAGAGCTTCGAGTCTTTAAAAATCCAGTATCGAACGAGACATTCTGACCCAAAATCGGACGGTCGCCGATGAACTCCCCAAGCCGTTCCAGCGCGGTTTTCTCGTCGATTGCATTTTCGACCATGGATTCGTCGATGTTCGTAAGACGCTGAATATTATAAGGTATAGAAGTGCCCGGATTGACCAGCATATCGAAACTGCCGGCGATTTCGCCGTCGATGTAAAGAAAAGCCCCGATTTCAATTATAGCGTCATAATTAGGGTCGAGGCCGGTGGTCTCAAAATCGAGGGCGATGATTTCTTTTTCGTTAAGTGGATTCATAACCAATAATAATAGCCCAAAATTTCCAAAATACAAGCAAAAAGAGAACAGATGTTTGCCGAAAAGCAAGTTTACTTGCCGGATACCTCTTCGACGATGTCCAACCGGAGCCATTCTCCGCGATAATAGATGAAGAAATCCGATTTCTCCGGAAAAACATCCTGCTCCAAATTCACTTCCGCAGATGAAATCCTGCCCAGTTCGCTGATTCCCTTCGCTCGTAGTTCTACGCCATCCTGAGTAATCAATGTTTCCCTTGCGTCAAGTTGTCGTTCGCCTATGATGTAGCTCCTAACTCTCGGCGCGATATAATCTTCCGACGAATCGAAACCTACCGTGAGATGTGAACTATTCAAGTCGAATTCGCAACTGCGGTATTCGCCGTAATGGACAGAGGGTATAACCTCCAGCATCGGCCTGCCGTCGCCGGAAACCGCCTGTAGTGTTGGCACGAAACCATTGGTGTATGTCCCACTGCGATAAACTTTCGAGGGCAACATCAGGAAAACAAAACCCTCAGCCTTCGGAGAACTTGCCAAAACAACTTCCCCCTGCTTGATAAGTCTCCGCGCCAGCTCAGAGCTTCGCCCAATCCTGCTTCGAAGTTGAATAAAACCTATGCCGAAAAGGAGAAAAAGGATGAAATAGATACCAATATTCATCGCCCTCGCCCGTTTTGCAAACAGCAGTTCCCCGATGACCAGCGCCAGCAGTGCCGACGGCAGATACATATGCCATCGCATCGCCATCCCCATAACCGGCAGAACCGAGACAACGAGGGCGGCCACAAGGAGCATAATCCGCTTGTTTCTCCGCAAAGCGAAGAAAAGCCCCACGCCCAACACTAAAGCGCAAAATCCCGCCAGCCCGAGGAAAACCTGCGGTTCCGCAAACATCAGCCGCTCCGCCGCCTCGTGGCCAAAGGGGATGAGCAGAAAACTTCCCGCCTTAACCGCGTTGACCACCATGAATCTTCCGAAGGCAAGATAATACGCATCCCCCGAAGCCGCGCTGGTTCCGAGAAACGCTACCCTGAGAACCGCGAATACAAGTATCGGGACGAAAGCCGCCATGAAAACGAATCGAATTCGGCCTTTCCATGTTTCATCCGTCCCGGCATATACCGCCAGAACCGTTACCGCCGGCGCGGTTACCGCCATCTCTTTGCTGAACGATGCCGCGAGGAAAAAAGCACCCGCCAAAAAAATCTTTGCCCTTCCGCCTTCAATAGCGTATCGCAGGGAAAAGTAAATCCCCGCGAGATATCCCGCTGTGCAGAGCAAATCCCCACGGGCACTAATCCAATGCACAGCCGCCGGATGGGCGGGATGAAAAAGAAAAAGCAATGCGGTCAGAAAGGCGTAAAGAGGCCTTTTGAGGAACAGTATCGCTACAAGATATAGAAGAATCGTGCAGAGGGCGTTCAACAGTATGTTTACGAAGTGATATCCGGCGGGATTTAGCCCCCAAACACTTCTCTCGATCAGAAATGTCGTCAACGTAAGCGGCCGGTAAAGTCCGCCTTCACCGCGCTCGCCGGTAAGACTCCTTCCCCAGATTCTCGCCAGTGCTCCTCCTAAACCGAGGTCGTCGCCGATTGTTATCAGCGGGACATCCTCGCCCACAAAGGACAGCGGGTAAAAAAGGGAGAGAGAAAGAAGGAATAGGAGCAAAACCGCCGCGATATTACCCCTCGAAATACGCGGAGTTGCAGTTAGTGTCTGGGTTTCAGGTCGAGCTTCGACCTTAGCTCCCGGCCTTGTATCCGAACTTGCGGAGAATATCTTTTCTCCATGCGATTCCCTCGTCGTCTTCGATACCAACGGGCGATTGGCCGTCGAACACGCCTAATATTGCGCCGGAGTCGTCGCGCCTTGCGACCACGACCTCAACCGTGTTCGCCGTCGCGCAAAAAATATTGCAGACCTCCGGCACCGCCTTGACCGCATTGAGCACATTAATCGGAAAAACATTCCGCAAGATAATGAGAAAACAATGTCCCGCGCCAACCCGAATCAGGTTCTCCGCCGCTAATTCCTCCAATTCCGGATCAGTGCCGATATGCCGCACCAGACGCTCTCCCGAAGCCTCCGAAAAAGCGATTCCGAACTTCGGATTCGGCACAGAATTCATCATCGCCTCATATAAATCCTCAATAGTTTTTATGAAATGAGATTGACCGAGGATGATATTCGTTCCATCGGGAAAATTTAGTTTGACCGCTTCGAGATTCATCTTGTTTACCGCCTTTTATAATTCTCCCAAAGTTTGTTTAGGTTCTCTTCGAGCCTCTCTCCAAGGGCGTCTCCGCGTCCGGTGGTAACATCGTCGTGGTTCGGAAATGTTACATACGGCACACGAATTCCCTTGACCTCCACGAAATTCGGGTCGCCGGCCGTGAAATCCTCCCAATCGACTTCCTTATATAAAGCCTCCATCTTGTCGTCGTCGAGGCCATGTTCGAGGATACTGTCCGGCTTGTCCGGATTGAAGCGTCTGCGGTTTTTGCGCACCGATTCTTCGTAGCTGACATCGATGAACATAATCGCCGCTCGCCGAAGGATGTCCTCCGAAAGATGCTTATACGCGTATTTGTAACCTCCGTGCTCCGACCCGCGGGAAAACTCGATTATCGTCGTGTAGAAATCGTGATAATCCGCCTCGTCCCGAACCCGCTTGGCATATTCGATGTTAATCCGCTCGATGAGCAGGTCCCACATATGCAGTTCCTTGAAGAAGCCGTCCGAGGTCGTATGAATACGGGGTTTGCCCATCTTTTCGAGAATATCGTCCTCCTCGAACCATGTCCAGAGCATGGGAAAATCGTCGATTTCCTCGAATCGGTCGATGTGGAACCGATGGGTTCTTTTCGGCTCGGGGGTGTTTTTAAGATAATCGATGATTTCCGATTTACCGGATGCCGGTCTGCCGTGCAACATCAATATATCGAAGGTTTCCTTTTTCATCTTTTCTCTCCTCGGTTGAAGTGGCCAATTACCAATATAAAACTAATGCCCAAATTTTTCATTGTCAAGCCCTCCCTTCAATTCCGCCGGAAAATCGAGAACAAAAAAGCAGACGCATCGAAAAACCGTTTCAATAAAGATAGATATATAGTAAGTTGTGATACAAGAAGATACGGCAATCAGTCCGCCGTATCTGCTCTTTGGATTCTTCGAATCCCTCTGAACAGCAAAAAAAACCGGAATTTCCCCTTTCCATTTTTCGTGAAGGTGATTATCTTAGGAAAAACCGCAGAAACCAGAGGTCAAATATGGCGAGGAAAACGAAATACATCGTTATCACGGGCGGAGTTTTGAGTGGCCTGGGCAAAGGCATAGCCACGGCGTCTATCGGCCATCTTCTCGGGTCGAAACTGAGAATAATCCCCATCAAATGCGACGGCTACCTGAACACCGACCCCGGCACAATGAACCCCATCGAACACGGCGAGGTCTTCGTGCTGGACGACGGCGGGGAAGTTGACATGGATTTCGGTCACTACGAGCGGTTTCTGGGCGTAACATGCAAGTTCGACTGGAACCTCACAATGGGAAAAGTCTATCAGTCCATCCTCGATAAAGAGCGCAGAGGAGACTATTTGGGGCGCACCGTCCAGCTCATTCCCCACGTTACCGACGAGATAATCGCGTGGTTTCATTCCATCGCAAACAACGAAAAAGCCGACATCTGCCTTATCGAAATAGGCGGCACAGTCGGCGATATCGAGAACGAATTATACATCGAAGCTGTCCGCCAGCTGGCTCAGGAAGAGGGCAAGGACAATGTCGTCTTCGTCCACCTGACATACGTCCCCCTGCCGAACAACGTCGGCGAACAGAAATCCAAACCCACTCAGCAGTCGGTGAAACTTCTCAATGAGCGCGGAATCTTCCCCGATGTCATCATAGGCCGGTCAAAAAAGCCCCTCGAACCGGAAATCAAACAGAAAATATCCCGGTTCTGCAATGTCCCAATAGAGGCGGTCATCTCCGGCGAGGATGTCCGCACGGTTTACGAAATCCCCCTCCGTTACGACGACGACGGCCTGACCGAAATCCTTCACAAGCGCCTGAACATCTACTCTCCGCCTCGATACGACAACTGGCGCAAACTTGTCGAGACAATCCTCAAACCGAAAGATGAAGTCAATATCGCCATCTGCGGGAAATACACCCGCCTTCACGATAGCTACGCCTCCATAATCGAAGCCCTGACCCATTCCGGCGCTCACAATGACTGCAAGATAAAAATCTCATGGCTGGAAACCACGAAAATCGAGAGCGGCAAAACCTCCGCCGAGGAAGCTCTGGAGGGCATCGACGGCGTTATCGTCCCCGGAGGTTTCGGAACCCGCGGAATAGAAGGCAAAATCGAGGTCATTCGCCATTGCCGGGAACAAAATATCCCATTTTTGGGAATTTGCTACGGTATGCAACTCGCAGTGGTCGAATTCGCCCGAAACGTCTGCAGAATCGACAGCGCAAACACCACCGAGATTACCGAGGACGGAGGAGAGGTGGAAAACGGCGTGATTTGTATCCTGCCTTCTCAGCAGAATGTAACCCGAAAAGGCGGCACCATGCGCCTCGGCGGCCAGAATGTTACTATCAAACCGAAAACCCGAACTCGAGAAATTTATAGCAAACCGGAAATCCGCGAAAGATTCCGCCATCGCTACGAGGTGAACCCGGAATTCGTCTCCCGGCTCGAAGAATGCGGCCTCGTCTTCTCCGGCACCACACCGGAAGGGGACATCATGCAGATTATGGAATTGCCCGAGCACCCCTTCTTCTTCGGAACACAGTATCATCCGGAGCTATTAAGCCGGCTGGAAACGCCGGAGCCGCTATTTAAGGAATTAGTGAAGGCCGCATTGGCCGGGAAAGATTGATTATTCGATTTCTTTGAGAGCGTCTTCCATATCGGCACGGTTTAACGCCTCGATAAGGTCGAGGAGATCGCCGTCCAGAACCTCGGGAAGATTGTATGCGCTGTATCCGATTCGATGATCGGTAACGCGGTTTTGAGGATAATTATAAGTCCGAATCTTGTCCGACCTGTCGCCGGAACCCACCTGCAGACGCCGTGTATGCGCCCTCTCCGCCGCCTGCTTTTTCTGTTCCTCGGCGTATATCCTCGAACGGAGCACCTTGAGTGCTTTGGCCTTGTTCTTATGCTGGGATTTTTCGTCCTGACAGCTTACAACCACGCCGGTCGGAATGTGAGTGATGCGTATTGCCGATTCCGTCTTATTGACATGCTGACCGCCGGCGCCGGATGCACGAAAAGTGTCGATACGTAAATCCTCGTCGTTGATTTCCACATCGACATCCTCGGCAGACGGCAAAACCGCCACAGACGCCGCACTTGTGTGAATCCTTCCGCCCGATTCCGTCTCCGGAACCCGCTGAACACGATGAACACCGGACTCGAATTTCATCATCGAATATGCTTCGTCGCCCGAAAGCTCGAAACTAACCTCTTTGAAACCGCCAAGTCCTGTCTCGTTGAAACTCACGCCATGCATCTTAAGCTTGTTCCGTTCGGCGAATCTCGAATACATACGGTAAAGCTCCGACGCGAAAAGCGCGGCCTCTTCGCCGCCAGTCCCCGCGCGAATCTCGACAATGACGTCCTTACCATCGTCAGGATCCGGCGGAATCAGGGCGAGCATAAGTTCATGCTCCAGCTCTTCGATGCGGGTTTCAAGTTCGGAAAGTTCCTCGCGGGCAAGATCCACGAAATCCGAATCCCCGCCCTTGTCGATGATGGACTTGGCTTCATCGATGGACTTCAGCGATTCCTCATATTCATCTATCATCGGAAGAACGCCTTCGATGTTACGCAGTTCCCGTCCCAATTTCGAAGCCGTCCGCTGATCGCTCAGAACCTCCGGCTTGGAAAGCTCCGCTATAAGCTCTTGGTAACGAACCCGCAGTGTGTTTAACTTATCCAGTAACATCGGTGCTTTCCAGTGGTGTTTGAATTTCCGAGTCTTCGATTCCGACTGCCGCCTTCAGCGATGCTATCGCGACCTCGAGCATATCATCCGTCGGTTCGATAGTGGTTATCCGCTGAACCCAAAGCCCCGGCCAAACCAGAAATCGCGCCCACTTAAATCGAGTCGAAAGATAAGCCGAGAATTTGAGGGCTTCGTAGCAAACTCCCACCAGAAGTGGCCAGAGAGCAAGGTGAATTGCGAACCGTATCAAAATTGGGGGGATATAATCGAAAATTAATGCAATAAGCGAATCCGCGATGGCGAAAAACAAAATCGAAAGCCCCGCTACGATGATGATGAAGCTCGTTCCGCACCTCGGATGATGAGTCGTGAATCCGCGTGCATTATCCAGCGTGACCTCCAGGCCTTCCTCGAATGCGAAAATCGTCTTATGCTCCGCGCCGTGATATTGAAAAAGCCGCTTGATATCCGGCAGGAAACTGATTCCGATGAGATACACAAAAAATATAGTAAGGCGAAAAGCTCCGGCAATCAGATTGAACAAAAAGGCGTCCTTTTCGAATCCGAATAGCTTCGATAGCAACATCGGCAAAAGAACGAACAGCCCCACCCCGATGACCAACCCAAACAGAAGCGATGGCCATGTCGCGGTCTTCTTGGCCTCTTCGCCGGCGGCCTCACGCTCGTCCGCTTCGGCAATTTCCGCCGACCAGTTAAGCGAGGAAATTCCAATGGACAGCATATCGATGAGGTTCAGCGCTCCGCGGATTATCGGCAGGCCGAAGAATTTGTTCTTCTTCGAAAGCATCTTCTTGCTCTCGACCCTCGTCTCGATAGTCCCATTTTTGCGCCGCACCGCGGTGGCGATATTATCCCCGGCACGCATCATCACGCCCTCGATAACAGCCTGCCCGCCGACATTTTCTATTTTGCATTTTTCGCTCATAAGGCGCAAATATACCTATTCGATAGCGCGGTGTCAAGGTCAATGAACACCCTTCGAAAATCTCTATCGTAGCAATCCTGAATAATTACCACCCTTCGGGGGAATAACAAATTGTAAGAATATGGCGAAGGTCTGTATCATATTGACATTCGACCCTCGGCATATTAAATTGTATAAAACCAAAAGAAGGAGCAAAAAAAATGAGCCCTGCAAAAGCAACAATCACAACCGTTATCACCGCGATCGTAATAATCCTCGCCGTGATAATCCTCCTCGCCGCAATTACCGTGGTGCCCGCCGGACATGTGGGCGTGGTCGTCCTGTTCGGAAAAGTTAGACCCGCGCCGTTGAGTCCGGGACTTCATGTCATCAACCCTCTGGCAAATGTGGTGAAAATGGAGACGCGCCTCCTTGAATATACCATGTCAGTGGCATCAGCCGAAGGAAGCGTTCGCGGAGATGACGCCATCGACGCCCTGACGTCCGAAGGTCTTAAAGTTCGCCTCGACCTGACCGCATGGTTCCGCCTGAAACCGGAAGAAGCTCCGAAGGTTTACAATGAAATAGGAGCAAATTATGACAGGAAAGTCATCCGCCCGACCCTTCGCACGGCTATTCGCGACGTAGCTGTGAGATATACAGCGGAAGATATTTACTCGGCCAAACGGGACAGCGTAGTTAACGAGATAACAAACCGCGCCAAAGAACTCATCGGCGACCGTGGCATAATCCTCGACAATATTCTCCTGCGCAATGTTATCCTACCAGCCAAAATCGCCGACGCAATCGACGCCAAACTCGCGGCGGATCAAGACGCCAGGCGCATGGAATTCATCCTTCAGAAAGAAGTTCTCGAAAAAGAACGCAAAATCGTCGAGGCTGAAGGCATTCGCGAGGCCAATAGAATCATCGCGCAGGGACTGACCAGTAGCTACATACAGTGGTATCGCATCGAGATGCTCAAGCAGTTGGTAAATTCACCGAACAACACGATAGTGATACTGCCGGAAAACATGAATTCCGCGCCGCTGATGCTGAACACAAAATAGTAATAATATAGGAGAAATATGCCCAACGAAATGCTCCCGCCGGCGCGAGTCGCTGTCCAGGATTGCGCCGCGGTCAAACCGTCCGATTCCGTTCTCGTAATAACCGACACGAAACTGGAAAAAATCGGCAAAGCCCTTTTCGAAGCCGCTTTGGAACAAACAACCGAAGCCGCGATAATCACAATTCCGCCGCGTAAAAGCCACGCGGAAGAACCACCAGCACCTGTCGCCGAACTTATGAAGCACTACGATGTCCTCTTCATCCCCACCTGGCGGAGCATGAGCCACACCGACGCCCGCAGAGCCGCATGCGCAAATGGCGCGAGATGTGCAACCCTGCCGTGCATCCTCGAAGAAACATTCAAACGCGCTCTGCAGGCGGATTATGAGCGAATCGCCGCTCTCTCCGTGAAAGTCGCGGGAATGATAACCGAGGCGAACGAAGCCAGAGTAACCACCCCTGCCGGCACGGATATCACATTCTCTCTCAAAGACAGAAAGGGCATCGCAGACACGGGGTTGATTCGTAAACCGGGGCTTTTCACAAATCTTCCGGCGGGGGAGGCCTACTCCGCGCCGGTCGAAGGCACCGCAAATGGCGTGGTCGTTATCGACGGCGCAATCGCCGACACCGGAATCCTAACTCCGGACGACTATATCCGTGTCGAGGTCGAAAACGGATACGCGACGAAAATCACAGGCGGTAAATCCGCTGAATACCTGCTTTCCATAATGGAACCCCACGGCAAAGAGGCCCGCAACGTAGCCGAACTCGGAATTGGCACAAACCACGAAGCAAAACTTATCGGCAGTATCCTCGAGGACGAAAAAGTCCTCGGCACCGTGCATATAGCTTTCGGCGACAATAAATCCATGGGCGGCAATATCAGCGTGGGAAGCCATCTGGACGCCATACTTCTTCAGCCCAGTCTTTTCTTCGACGGACGCCCAATTATGCTTGGAGGCGAGTTTGTAGAAAAGCATTGACATTTGGCAAACGCCGTATTAAATTAACCAAAACATGTGTTTAACAATGTAACCTCTCAAAGGAGGAACAAAATGAAGAAAGCTGTTACAATCCTTCTCTTGTCCGCTGTTGCGGCAGTTCTTTTCACCGGCTGTATGCAGGGCCAGGGCTCCGCGGCACTTCAGGAAGAAATTCAGCGTCTCGAAAGCAAAGTTGTCGAGCTTGAAAGCAAAATCGTCGAGCTCGAAGCTCAGATAGCCGAATACGAGGCTATGGAAACCGAGGGCGAAGAAGAGACCGAAGAAGTCGAAACCAAACCCGCCGAGGAGAAGACCGAAGCCAAAACCGAAGCCAAAGCCGAACCCAAACCGGCAAGCGGAGGAACTGGCGGCAAAACCAAAGGCACAAGACATCCGTAAATTCGGAACTTATTGAAAGGAATTTAAAATGAAAAAACTCTTCTTAATGTTACTACTCGTTCCATTCATGTTGATCATGATTGGCTGTGAAGAGGATCCGACAGAAGACATCAATCCGCCCTCTTCGCTCCAGTTGGTGGGAGCCACCGATGGCGTTGGCCTTGTTCTGACATGGAGCCCCAGTGCAACAACGGACATCGACGGATATCGTATATACTTCGACGGCACCGAAGTCTGGGAAGGAACCGCTACCACATTCACTCATGCCGATGCTCCCCTCGGAGAATATGAAATCGCGGCATATCGCGGAAGCGAAGAATCCGATTATCTTACTCATGATACCCATGACGACGTTGAAACCGGCACCGGCATGATATATGCCTTCTACGTTTCCGGTCAGCCCTCCGGATACGGCTGGAACCTCTCCACTGGCACGGGAAGCTCTTACAGCTTCACAACGGGAAACGCTTCCTACATTGACTTTTACTATGATGATGTCGATGATCTCACAAGTGCTGATGTCCATAGCGACGATTTTCCTAATGCTACCTGGTTCATTGTTTCGTCTACTACATATAACGATCTCGATATAGTCCCAGCTGTTAGTGGAGCATATTACAATTATGTTACCCCAGCTCTCAATGAGACTTATGGTGTGAGTATTGAGAAAGACCGTTCCTACGGCAACTATGCCAAACTTCAGGTTACCGCTATCGACGGCTCGGAAAACTCCATTTCCTTCCGTTGGACAGTGCAGACCATCGAAAAATGGCGCGTTGTTGGCGACTAAGCTAACTCCATAGCTTTCCAAACCGGATGTCTTCGGACGTCCGGTTTTTTTATTGATTTCCGCTATCGGCGGATTGACGCTATCGATCAGGCGATTGACGGAGCCGTTTAATGGATTGACGCCGTCGATCAGGCGATTGACGGAGCCGTTTAATGGATTGACGCTATCGATCAGGCGATTGATGGAGCCGATTAGTGGATTGACGCCGTCGATCAAGCAATTGATGCAAATCAATTGATCAATCGACTGAATCAACCGTCCAATCCGACGCTTTTTGCTACTAATTTTATCAAAACAGGCATTGCCCAGACCTTTTTCTTATTGCCTTTCGTTAGGTTTTCGTTATATTCAATTGAAATTAGATTAACTACATTGGAGGATCAGATGAGCAAATTTATCTTTCCCGTTGTTGTGCTTACCACTTTGCTGATGGCATTCGGATGCAGTTCGAACGATCCCGAGCCGGATCCGGAACCGGAGGTTTTCGACCCGCCGTCGAACTTAACCTTCCTCACCTATCAGGATTCGATCCAGCTCTCATGGGTTCCCAGCCCCGACGAGGGCGAAACCGGCTTTTTGGGCTACCTCGTCTATCGTCGTGAAAACGCCGGATTCGGAAGCGTCTCTGCTGAAGATATGCCGACTTACCTCGTATCCACCGACCCCATCGGCGGAGTTGGAACGACTGTTGCCGGTATTCCGAGCGACAGGAAGCACTTTTTTACTGTGCGAGCAATCAAAGTCGAAGGAGACGATACTACCCTGTCGGCTCTCGCTTCAACAGTGGAAACTTCCCCCACAATCTGGTTCTCCGATACTGTCTGGGAAGAAGCTGGCGGCGCAGGCGTCATTTGCGCTATCGATTTCGACAACCAGATGGTCTATCCCATGGAACTGACATATCTCACGCAAATCGACATCTACCTCGGCATGGAGGACTCGAACCGTCTGGCTCTCAGGTCACCGCATCTTCACGGCACGGATTGGAGCGACCGCGAGGCCGAACTCAAGCGGCTCGGCGTGCCTTTGCAGGGTCTCGCGTCTTTCAATTCCGCTGGAACAAGCGGCTGGGGGGACGAGGTTCTCCTTTACCCGGGCGAATCCTACGCCGTTAAGATCGGCAGTAACTACAGCAAGATTTTCGTCCAGTCTTTCACAAGCGGCGTCTATCCTAACCGCGGGATAGTTTTCTCGGCGGCTTATCAGGATGTCGATAACTACGACCGCTTCTAACACTCAGTCGTCTTGAAAAGGCTCAGCTTAGCGATTCTACTCCTTTGCCTTTCAATTTCCATCCACGCGGGGGTTATTGACCCTCGCGTGGATTTTTTGATTTCGATTAAAGAGCAAAATGCCCTTGCACCAAGCCTCGCCGAAGAAGTTCTATCCAAAGATTTCATCGAGCTTCATGTTCGATGGGCGGGTGGGATCGATGCCGATGTCATAAGCCATTTCGAAGCTCTTGGCGCGGAGTTTGTCCAGTTTAATTCGGGTAGGATAATGAATCCGGCTGGGTATTCCCTCGTGAAAGCCCCCTGGTCGATTGCCCGGCAGGTAGCCAATCATAGGGCATTTAGCTATACCGACTGCAGTTGGGCGCCGAAAGTCCTGCCACCACTGGATGTATCCGCGCCCGAAACCGGGGCTACCGAGGTTTGGGAAATCACCGCGTCCGATGGTTACCCTCTCACCGGCAGAGGCGGTGTTATAGCCAATTTCGACACCGGAATCGATATTTTCCACCCCGATTTTTTTCATCCTGACGGCGGAGCTTTCGAGTATCTCGATATCGATTATGACGGTTACTTCACGCCGGGCATTGATGTGGTCGATCTCAACGGCAACGGCATGCCCGATTTTGGCGAGGAGCTTTATTTCTTCGAATCCCGTGTTACCGATTATTCCGGCCAGTTCGGCGGTTCGGAAGCAGTATCTAACATGGACGGCATCTACCAGCCGGACTGGGATTATCTTTACCTCGACCTTAACGGCAACGGACGTCGCGACTACGGCCCGGAAAGTGGCTTCGACAGTTTCGATCCCGGTTTCGGCGAACCGATTTTTATCCTTGCGCCGGGTTTCGGCCCGGATTTAGGAGATGGCGATACACTGCTGAAACTTGGTTCGAGCAAAGTTCTCGCCACTTATGCCGATTACGTCACATACACAAGAGGTTACAACCTTGCCAATTCCCCTTCAGATGACGGTTCCCACGGCACCGGGGTTTCGTCGATAATTGCAGGCGGACATCCGGGAAGCCGAAAATTCACTGGTATAGCTCCCGGCGCGGATTTGCTGGCGATTTACCGCTATTCCGTGGATCTAATCGACGGCATGGACTGGGCCGCGGTTCAGGGCGCGACCGCTTTCCTATGGGAACTTGGAGGATGGACATGGCAGTATCTCGACGGCAGTTCGTCAGTCGAACGCTCAATCGATGCTTATTCCGAACTTGGAATCATGCAGGTCAATCCCACCGGGAACCTCAACGGCTCCGGCAAGCATTGCCATTTTTATATCGCCCCTTCCGAGACCACCGAGGTCAGATTCCATTTTCCTAACCGCTCGGAAATTGAGGATATTTGGTGCACTTTCCTCTGGACAAACGTTCCCCTGGACAGCGTCCGATTCCAGCTTCATCAACCGGGCGGCTACTCTACCCCTCTGCGAAACGGCTCGAACCCTCTCGATGCCGGCGGTGTCGCGTATTGCTCTTTCAGCACATCGCCCCGAGGCACCTATGCCCTGCATATAGTTATTTACGACGGGTTCCCTGATACTTCGGCCTATTACTTCACCGTTTCCAACTCGTCATGCTGTCTTTTAGCAGATATTCAGGGCTACATCGCGGACAATATCTCATCGTGGGGTGGAGGCACTTATTTTGACTCCTTTGTCGCCGAAGAAACCAATACTGTAACATGGCCTGCTACCGCAGATTCCGCATTCGGAGTCGCCAGCTACAGTCCTCGAGGCTACGGCAACTACGAAAACAGCGATACAACAGCTTTCCCCGGAATGATCTCCCGTTTCTCCGGACGAGGCTATAGAGTTTCGGACTACATGCCCCTCGTCGATATCGCCGCACCTGGCAACTACGATGTCTGGGCTTCCCATTCATCGACATGGTCGGACGAAAATTACGGCGGATACCAGCAGTTCGGCGGAACAAGCGCGGCGGGGCCTCATGTCGCTGGTGCGGTTGCGCTTATCAACCAACAATACCCATCGTGGCGACAGAGACAAATCTCCGAGCTTATCACCTCTACAGCCCGCCGAGACAGTATTACAGGGTCATCATACAATGTAACATGGGGCTATGGCAGGCTCGACCTCGATGCCGCCCTTACCGCTATCTTCGAAAATGAAACGACTCTCCCGACTCAGGCCGCCCTTATTGCATTGCCAAATCCATTCAACTCGACCGTCTCGATCATTTCAACCGAGAAAATTAGCGAAATCCAAATTTTCGATATCCTTGGAAATCGTGTCGATGTCCTGTCCTCAGAAACCCCCAGAGCCGCTTTCAAATGGACTCCCGAAAGTATTCCATCGGGCATCTATTTCGCCCGTGCCCTTGGAAATAGGCAATCATGCAGAATAATCTTCCTTAAGTAACACAAAAAATTCACGACGTTCTCTCCTGCGGCGTAAACCGGTTGCTGTTTCAACGCCCGGGGCGCCGCTGTCGGTCGTCAGCTTTGACTGCCGCAACGACTTACACATCGATAGGGTCTTTTCCCATACCTTACAGACTTATACCTCAAGACGACCGACACTGGCCTGCCTGCTTGATAGGGTGTATCAGCTTTTGTGGGTAGTAATGATTTTCAATATCGTAGCATCTTAAACCGCAAAGGCAGGCCAGATTCCGCAGGGATCGGACTGGGGACTTTTGTGTTTCCCGATAGCTTTCTAATCCGATCCCTGCGGAATGCGGCGCCCCACTGCGCGGTATCAGCCCAAAAAAAAAGGCCCGCCAAGATGACGGGCCTTGATTTCGTATCGGAGAACGGTTACCTGAGGTAAACCATCCTGCCGTTGGCGGAGAAGCTACCTGCGGTCATTCTGTAGAGATACATACCGCTGGAGACCTGTCTGCCGTTGCTGTCGGTTCCGTCCCAGATGACACGGTGGGTGCCGGCCTTCAGCTCGTCATTGACGATGTTGGAGACTTTGTGGCCGAGGAGATCATAAACCTCGACAGACACCTGAATGTCTTCCGGAATATCGAAAGCGATTGCGCAAGCCGCATTGAACGGGTTCGGTGAAGCGGCGTGGAGGGCGAACTCGGTCGGGATATCGACGCGGCGTTTGGCCGTGTAAACACCAGGGTAGAGGACAGCGGAGCCGTCTCTATCGAGTTCGTATTCCATTCCAAGACCTTCGAGAACCATGCCGGCAGGCGCGTCGCCAACCCAGCTGACTTCGACAGGCTCGATGGAGTTGACCACTATGGTCCACTCGCCGTTTGCGCGAATGTCTTTCACCATTCTCATGTTGCCCTCGATGTAAACGTCGAAGGAGGCACCGGGGAGAGCCGGCGGAATCGGCATATCCAGACCGCGGTCGAAACCGCTGGTGGCGATGTCGAGTTCACCAATGGTGATAGTGCGGGTGCTCGGGCCTTCAAAGACCATATCGAGAGCCCAGTCCGGTTTGTCGGTGATTCCCGTGGAGGCTTTCGCGCCCATGCGGTAAGTAGCGTTGACCGTGATTTCCGCATTCGTGAAGGGCGAAGGCGGATCGATGAACGCCCAGTAACCAACACCTGCGACGACTTTGTCGTCGAACATGTAAGCACCGGTCTCACTATCGAGATAGTAAACGATGTCGTCGAGAATAGCATCGGAAGGCACTGTAGCAATACTTGTTACAGGAACGCCGCCGAAATCATACACGCCGCCGATCAATGCCCAACCCTCAGCAACAGTGCGGGTATAGTTAGTTATCGGGGTTCCCGGAACCGTGAACCTGATAGGATCAGGATCGCCAGGATCCGGGGTGTAAAGCAGGAAGTAAGCGCGTCCGGGCTGAACAACAGCCGCGTTAGCGTATGCGCCGCCTGCATAAACCCACGCATCCAGCGGGTTGATCATCGGGAAAACAGCCGCGATTGCGGGATCGTCCGGAATAACCGGAACCGAAACCAGGTTCCAACCGGAATAAAGGGTCATGATTCTACGGGTAACGCTGATTTCGATAACCTCGCCGGGGCCGAAGCAGTAAGTGTCTTCGCCGCGCATGTCGATAGTTCCGTTGATTACGAAACTGCCGAGAGCAGGAAGCTCATCCGGATCCCAGTGGATACAACCGGTCTGAGAACCAGTCCACATCGTCCAGGTCCAGTTATCAGTGTCGAGACCCTGATAGTCTTCCTTCAAAGGAGTTCCCGCAAGGGGAGTAATGAAGGAAATCGGGGTCGCGTCCGGAGGCGGAGGCGGAAGGAGAATGTCCAGACCCGCATCGTATTCCGGGGTGCCGCCGACAAATGCGCCTAAGGCATACATGTCGGTCGGAGGAAGGGTATCTACGTATTCATCAGCATAGTATTCAATCGCAACGCTCCAACCCTGATCGACACTGAAGTCGAACTGGTAAGTGGGCATGACGTTGGCAGTCGGGCAAACATAGTCCGGAAGATCCGCGCCGTTAACCTCGATGAAAACATCCCAGGCCTCGAACGCAAAGTCGATTCCGGCAACTCCCAGATCGAGCCAAAGCTCGGAAAGGACCGGATCGAATATGATAGCACCGGGATGAGTCGCCTCGGTTATTACATAAACCTCGGTCGGAAGGGTGTCGCCCGGAGCCCAAAGCTCGATATCGAACTGAGCGGCGTCAACATCGACACCGGCCGGATCGACGATGCCGAGTTTGATGAAGTCGGGAACCATCGTAACGATTTCGCCGAGATCAGGCATAGTCCAGTCAACCATCGGGCCGGAATAATCGGCGATGAAAGTCCAACCGGAAATCGGGCTGGAATCATCTATAATACCGGCGATGTCGCCTACACGGGCGAGTGACCATTCAACTACGCCCGCAGGATACGGAGTAATCGGGGTATATGTCAGGTAAGTGCCGTCCCAGGTAAGTCTCGGATCGCCCCAGTTGATGACGATGCCGTTGACGATCATCTGGAAGTAGGAAGGATCCACGCCATAATCGTCGGTAACTTCCACTATTATAGGTAGGTTACCGCATGCGCTGACCTCGCCATCCAAAGGCTGAACGACATTGGCAACCGGCGGGTTGTTATCGACCGTGAAGCTCCAGCAATACGGCAGATCCTGTCCGGGATTGCCCCAAACATCACACAGATACTGGGGAAGGTCGAAAGCCTGTGTAAGGCAAACATTAACCGTCGCGCCGTGTGCCCAGGGGATACCTACAACATCGCTACGAATTGTAACCGTGCCGCCGCCCGGGAACACGTCCCAATCGACGCCCGGATGAATGAGCGGATTGTAATTGATTCCGGCAACCTGAATATTGATTCCGGCAGGATTAATGATTCCCGAAACTGCGTCGTGAATATCCATCGAGAAGGTGGGATACGGACCGGCAGTAACACCGCCATCGACGGGATAAGTGTCGCCGTAGAAGGGGCCGGAGAAGTCCGCCCAGAAACGCCACACGAAAGGAGCATTCCAAAGCGGGTTGCCAAGGAAGTCCTGAGCCGCAATAATACGGCAGTTAACTTCCATAGCATCGGTGTATTCAAACATGCCTTCCGGAAGAAGGGCAGGATTGAAAGCAAAGACGCCGGGGCTTTCTTCATAGAAAGGATTATATACGGTCGTATCGACAATCATGACCGGGCCGACCCAGTAAGTATCGATAATCTCGGTTTCGTAAGTAACATCGAATAGCATTCCCTCAACCTCGAAAATAACGCTGTTGGGGTTGATGCCGTCCGGATCGAGAAGCTCGAAACCGATTATCTGATTCTGACAGCCGGTGAATTCGTCGTCGCCCGGGTAAATATCGCCGACCATCGGGCCGTCAGCTACGAAGAAAGTCCAGACATAAGCCGGATGCTCCATGTCATTCTCGTCGCAGAATTCGGTCGAGTCGGAGATGTTCCAAACCGTTACCGTGATAGTGTCGCCCTGGGGCCAGGTAACTCCGGCGCGGGCGGGATCGTAGGTAAAGGTCAAGCCGTCCCAGGTAATCTCAGGGAAGGAAACGGGATGCCAGAAAGTGTATTCGATAGTCGGCATCGAAGGCGATGCTATCGTCATATGGAGGGTAGTCGGATCGACTCCGCCATGAACGTCAGTAACATCGAAGCTGATTTCCTGCTCGAAATCGCGGGTAACATAACCGGAAGTCGGGAAGGGATTCGAAACCGAAGGACCGGTGTTGTCGAACATAAGTTGCCATGCCGTCCAGGGATAAGCTCCCCAATACCAGCCGGTGCCGACGTTGCCGAAAATGTCCTCGACATAGGGCGGGTGAATCGTGTAAATGACGCCCTCATACCAATAAGGATTCGGCGTGAACGTGAATCTCGCTTCGGTAACGAACCAGGCGGTCGGAACACCGAGGGTGTCCCACTCATAAGGCTCGGTGTCGAGAGTATCGACGGCGATGCGATAGTTGCCCCAGTTGTAGGTCATCGAGTTAATCTGAATCGAGAAACTCGTCAAATCGATTCCGTTTTCGTCGATTACATGCCACTGAAGCTCGAGGTCAGAACAGCCAATCCAGGCGACCTGACGGAAGAACGGAATCGGATATTCCGGCGTGCTTTCCGGTCCGTCTGCGTCCACCCAGAATCCCCAGACATTGTCCGGAAGATCCTGAAGCTCATTGGGCATACCATAGTCGGGGCTGTCTTCAGCCGCGAGAAGCTCGACATCGACCCAGTAATTTTCCGGCCATGTAACACCGGCAATTGCAGGATCGAAAACGAACTGGTAGCCGCCGACAATCGGGTCGATGGAAACGCCGAGATCGCCGTCGCCATAAACCACGCCATCGATAAGAACTTCAATGGTGGTAACATTGATGTAGCCAAGGTCATCGAGAATATCGATGGTGATTACCTGATGGACATCGGTGGTAGTGAAAGGTTCCGCCTCGCCCATCATGCCCGGGGTGCGGGCATTCATATAGGGGCCGGAAGCATCGACGTAAAAAATTGTTTCAAGCGGGGTTCCTGCGATAGGTCCGCGGTCGCCGCCGCCGCCGCCGGCGGTAGTTGTATCTTCGGCGGTAATTGCAAGCTCGTGCATCCCCTCGGTCCACTCGGGATCTACGTCATAGTGAAAATTGACCAAAGACCAGGTGATCTCAGGGTCGCCTACAACATAGTCCATTCCATCGACGTTCAGGACGATCGACGGAACATCGACCGCTCCCGGATCAGCGAAAACATAGGTTACTCGCTGATTGATGTCCGATGTGATCAGACCATCAAGGGGCTGTGTAATAGCTACTCCCTGCGCGAATATTGCGCCTGCCATGATGAGTGCCATCACAAATGCTTTAACTTCGGGTTTATGCATTACGCACCCTCCATTCCTTTTGTTTGGGTTATACTTGTTTTCATTCATTTAATTTGCTCCGGGGCATACTCATGCCCGTTCAAATAGGTTGAGATAAGTTAAATACCTAAAATGCCCATGTCAAGCATAAAATCACGGTTTATTTCTCTTCTCTCATCAAAATACTACCCTACAACTTAACGAATCTCTGCCCCAAACGCAATAACTATTTGTCCTATACCTAATTATATTTGAAAAAAGCCCCCGAAAACCGGGGGCTTCTTCGTGAAGAAAAATCGCTTTTTTTATTCTGCCGACGATTGCGGCGGAATTTCTGCCTCCGGCGTCCCCTCTTTTTCCATAATAAAGTCGATTACAACACGGCGGTTGACCGTCCGGCCTTCGGGATTTTCATTATCCCCAATCTTTTCTTCGACCAGATCGTTATCTTCCCACTTGGTTATAACGTAAGGCTCTGTGTCAGAATAGCCTTTGGAAGTAAGAGTCGTGTTGTGCGACCTAAGCCAGGCATTGAGTTCATTGTTGTTGCCGAGACCCAGAAGATAAATCAGGTAGCGGCGAAGATTCTCTTCCTCTTTCTGTGCACGCTCGATAGAAAGTTCTCTGTTGCGATGTTCCATTCCGATTACGTCCGTGTGACCCGAAACGACGGCGGTGAGGCTTCTCTTCGGCTCGAGGGCCTTCTGAATGAACTTTCTCGCAACAAACTCGACTCTGCTCTCGAGGAATCCGGATTCGGAAATCTTTTCGTCAAAGGAGAACTGCACGATAACAAGAGTCTCCAACTGCTGTTGACGCTGGCTTACATTGACCGCAATCGGGTCCGAAACAGTGTTAAAGGTCTGTCCCAGTCTGTCTTTGATTTCCAGCTTGCAGAAATATTCTTCGTCAGGATTAATCAGATTGCCATCTTCGTCCTTCCAGTCCCAGGGCGCTCCGGAGGGGACACTGCCAGTGCCGGCGGAAAGAATCCGGAAAACCTTGCCCTCGCTATCTACGATGGATACCGTGTAAGTATCGACGCCTGCCTCGACATCGCTGGTAATATGGACAAAGTTGGTCTGTTCATTATTGAGTTCATAGCCCTTGGCGGCCATTCTGCCCTCGAGAGGCCTGTAAATAAGGCCTTCGCCGTCGATGATGACTTCGGTCTTCCCGCGGTCGGCATAAACATCCGTGTTGCCGCGAATGAACAACTGCTTGCCGTATTTCTGAACGAAATCCTGTCCGAGAATCTCGCCGAGCTGTTGTTTGACCCTGAAAGCGCGGTCGAAAGAAAGGTCGATTTCTCTCGTTCTGCCGCTGACTTCGCCCTCGGCAACGAAACCTTCCATCTGGAAAATCACTTCCGGATTGCGTTCCATAACCTCTTTTATCTGATTTGCGCGAGTTCTGAGTTCGCTCAAACTGGCGATCTCGACTCTGTCCGAACCTTTATCATAATATATAACCGGTTTCCAATCCTCGAAACCAGTAACCCGGGTTGTCATCTGAACACGGCGGTTTTCGGACATCGCCAAAGGAATATCTTCCTGCTGATGTTCCGTCGGCAAACCGGCTCTGCTACGGCTGGCGTCGTATTCGAGGGGGTTCACGACATGAATTCTATCAGCCGCAATCTGCTCAAATCTCATAAATACGCTTCTGACAGCCTTTGCTCTGTTTTCTGCCAAACGGTCGCCGAGGGTAGGCGTAACGCCGTCCGAGAGAGGATCGTAGAAGCCATAAAGGTAAATGTCGATGTCCGGATTGTCGCGAAGCCTTGCGCCCAGAATCTCCTGAAGGCGATGGAATCTCTCTTCAACTTTGTCGTCGCCGGGATCGAAGAAGAAAATCGGAATGACCGGCTCTTCTTCGCGAATAAGGGTAACCTGGCTGATTTCGAGGGTATTCTCGACCGGCGCGATGGTGCCCTTCGGAAGGCCGAAAACGTCAACTTCGATTGCGCCGGTATTGTTCTCTTCGTCGATTTCGCTGGTCTGACCGCGAAGATTCGGAAGCATGGTTCCATCGTCGTCCACGCTCGCGAAAAGCTGATAATGGCCGCGGTCGGGTGCGATCCACTTGAATTCGATTTCCTTCTCGGCGCCCACTTCGAGTTTCTCATTGACCATAATGGGGCGAACCGCATTGACCCAGCCCTGCTCGGGATCCTCATAGGAAAGGCTGACATTGTAGCTGCTGACGGCCTTTTCGCCAAGATTCTCAATGACTGCTTTAACGGTAATAGTTTCGCCAATCTGAGCGTCACGGGGGTAAATAGACATTTTCTTCGACCGAAGAGCTAAATCGTATAGTTTCTCCGGCGGAGGAAGGAAACGAAGGCTCGCTGAAATTTTGTGGCTGGTGGCGCCAGTTTCACGAACCTCGGAAAGGGGATATATAAAGGCATAATCGACCTGAAGGTCGAGAGCCTTTTTACTGCGATATGTGAATCCGAAAGCCATCTCGGTGGGGTCGTAGCCCTCGCCGCCGAGGCTGGCGTTGTATCCGGCGCGAAGTGCCATCATTTTGCCGGTGAACCACCATTCAACACCGTTATAATGGTGAATCTGGTTTCCGCCGTTGACTTCGCTCATCAAATATTGAATGTCCATGGCCGGAAGAATCTGATCCTGAATCCAGTAGCTGGCGCCGGCACGGATGCTCATCGGAATCTGGCCGGTCTCGCCGATACCGGCAAAGCTCATGTCAGGCTGAGTGAGGTTGGCCGCCATAAGTCCCACCGCAAGCTGACGGTTTGGGCGATACATAAGGCCGACATCGCCGGTGAAACCCATTTTGTTCCAGCCGTTAGCGGCAAAAAACGGGTCGTTCCGAGGATCGACTATTCCGTGGTCCGAAGCACCCGGCTGGTCCGAGAAAGTGATGTTATTCTCGAGAACCTCGTTGCGAAGGAGCCTGCCGTTGACGCCAACGCTCAAATGCCGTCCGATATTATGAGAAAAACTCGCCGTAACGCGAGTCTCCTGCCAAATATTCGAAAACAGCATCACCGCATTGATACCGACATCGCCGCCACGCCTGAAATGGTGAACATAACCAAGCTGGCCTTCGCCGATAGCGTCGTTATCGATGCCCCAATAGAGCCTCGAGAACATCCCGCTCAGCACCCGCTCCTTGTAGAAGCTCATGCCGGCAGGGTTCCACAGAGGGGCATTGCCGTCGTCAGCGATACCTACAAAAGCCCGTCCAAGGCCGAGGGGGCGTGCGCCCATGTTGTCCTCGATATCCTGGGCGAATGCGGTAACCGCCAGCAAAATTGCTAAAAGGGTGAAAATCGTGCGCATCTTATTCATATCGCTTCCTCCAAATTTTGGGGAATGTCCTTATTCTCCAATAAGACATCTCTAATCAATATAGTTAATATCAAGTTCGAACGCAACATTTTTAATAATTAAAATTAGTTCGACCCGACTCTACAGTTTTCAATATTATAGCTTCATTTGGAAAAATCAAAGGTTTTTTTATGTTTTCTAAAAATTTCTTTGAAAATCAAACCTTGAGATATTATTTAATAACCTCGATTTTTACCATTACAATACCACTCTGTATCATGTCAAGTTTCTCGGCGGCACCCTGCGAAAGATCGATTATTCGGCCATCCACGAAAGGCCCACGGTCATTGACTTTAAGCTCGACGCTCTTCCCATTTTCTAAGTTTGTAACTCGAACTCTCGTCCCGAGGGGGAGGGTTCGATGAGCGCATGTCATACCGTTCATATCAAATATTTCACCGCTCGATGTCGGCCTGCCGTCAAACTCCGCTCCGTAATAACTCGCCATTCCGACCTGTTGCTTGAAAGTAAATTGTCCGGGTCTGCCCTTTACCGCACGGCGGGCGATATATCTGGGCGACGACGCACATCCCCCTAACATAAACGCCGCACACAGAATGACTATTGCAAACCGGAGTTTCACATCAACCCGCCAGAAGACTGCCGGTAATTTCTGCGGCGCTTTGGTAGCCCTTGTCCTCGCAATATTCCCCAATACCCGCAATCGCCACAAGCGGTAGATTCGGATTTGGGAACTGACCGGAACCAATCTGAACGGCGTTTGCGCCCGCAATCATCATAGCAACAGCGTCCTTGGCCGATGCTATTCCGCCGACACCCACGATTGGAAAGTTCGGGAAAGCTCTACGAAGCTGGTGAACTTTTGCCAGAGCTACGGGATGAATCGCAGGCCCGGAAAGACCGGCGAAAACATTGCCTATCAATGGCTTGCAAGTATCTATATCCACCGCCATTCCCTGAACCGTGTTTATAGCCGTCAGAGCGTCCGCGCCGGAATCTATGGCCGCTTTTGCCGGAATAGTAATGTCCGTTACGTTCGGCGTCAGCTTTACCCAGATATCTTTCTTCGTGATTTTGCGGCAGGCGCCGACCAAATCTGCCACAAGTTTTGGATCGGTTCCGAAAGCGATGCCCTTTTCCACATTCGGGCAACTTACATTTAACTCGAACAAATCGACCGCGCCCAAGTCGGACAGTTTTCGGACTACCTGAACAAAGTCATCCACTTTTTTCCCGGCGACACTGACAACGCGGACGGTTTTCAAATCTTCCAGAAAAGGTATTTCGGTCTCGATAAAACCCTCCACGCCAGGATTTGCCAAGCCAATTGAATTCAGCATTCCCGCAGGAGTTTCGCATATTCGAGGCGGCTTATTTCCCGGGCGCGGTTCGAGGGTAACCGTCTTGGTAACTATTCCCCCCAGGACAGAAATATCATACAGCTCGCCATATTCCCTGCCCACACCGAAACACCCGCTTGCTGTAAGAACCGGATTTTTAAGCTCCACCGAACCGATTTTGACGCTCATATTAATCATCGAGAGCCTCCCAGATTATTTTTTCGGCATCGAAAACAGGACCATCGGAACAAACTTTTTTGTAGCCATCCCGAGTTTCGACCGTGCATCCGACGCAAGCGCCTATTCCGCAGGCCATCCGGGCTTCGAGGGACACATAGCATTTCGCTCCGAGCTCTTTGGAAATCTGAGCCACCCTCTCCATCATTCGAACCGGCCCGCATGTGAAAATCTCCGCAGGCCCTTTCTCAAGCTCGGTTTGCAGATAATCGGTTACAAGGCCTTTTTCACCGTAACTGCCGTCTTCGGTTATTATTTTGGTTTCGCAGATTCCGTTGTGAAGACCGCAGAGGTTTTCCTGGCCGCGTTCGCCATACAGGAGAATCGCCTTCTTCAATCGGGATGCCGCGAATGCCATTGGCGCAATGCCCGTGCCCCCGCCCACAAGAATCGCCCTTTCGGAAGGTTCCGGAAAACCGTTGCCCAAAGGCCCGAGAATCGGAATACGTTCTCCCTGTTTCAAAGTTGCCAGAAGCGCCGACCCCCAGCCCACGACTCGCACAATAAACTCCAAACGCCCGAATTCGGCCTTGGCGAAGGACATAGGCCGGCGCAGAAATGGGTCGAAGGAAGGTGAATCGAAACCGAGCATAGCGAACTGCCCGGGTTTAGCCTCGCCTGCAATTTCCTTAGATTCGGCTACGATTTTAAAAGTCATCTCCGCGACCTGTTGCACCGCGGTTATCTCGCAAATTCTGTCTAACGGCATTTTACCGCCTTTGTTTCATCGATGTTGATATTTTCGGTCTCTACGAGGTCCTTTGAAAATCCGTCTATTGCGGAAAAAATCTGTTCCTTCCTTGTCGCCGAGAATACTTCTGTGCGCAGACGCTTACAATTCGGCATTCCCGATGTGAACCACACAATCTGTTTTTTGGCGAGGTTGGTGCCGTTTCGCTCGCCGTGGTATTCGATAAGCTCGCGAATATATTTTCTGCAAACCTCGATAATTTCAAAATTCGACGGCGGTTCGGGAATTTCTCTGCCTTCGATTGCCGCCGAAACTTCGTCAAAAATCCACGGATTCCCCATGCTGGCTCTGCCAATCATAACTGCAGAACATCCGGTCTTTTCCATCATCTCGACAGCATCCGCGCCCGACTCGATATCGCCGTTCCCCACAACCGGCATTTCCGCCGTTTTTACAGCCTTTGCGATAAGGCTCCAGTCCGATTTGCCCTTGAAAAATTTCTCCCTGCTTCGAGGATGAAGGGTAACGAAAGCTACGCCCATGGAATTAATTTTTTCGATCATCTCGATTGCAGTCTCGTCCCCCTCTTTCCACCCGGACCGCATCTTGACCGACACGGGAATGTTTACCGCCTTCACAGCGGCCTCGACTATATCGAGAGCACGGGGCATATCCCGCAATATTGCCGACCCCGCGCCCTTGTTAACCACCTTCTTTGCCGGACATCCGAAGTTCAGATCCACGCCGTCGAAACCCAGTTCCTCGATAATTTTCGCGGCGTCCCGAATCGCTATGTGGTCGTCGTCGAAAATCTGTGCGAAGATCGGTCTCTCGAAATCGTCGAAACGAAGCAAGTCCAGGGTTCGGCTGTCGTTTCTGCGAATCCCCTCCGCGCTGGCCATTTCCGTGAAAACCATCCCAGCGCCGAACTTCCGTGCCCACCGCCTGTAAACGGAATTGGATATTCCCGCCAGAGGAGCCGCCAGGACTCTGTTTTCCGCCGGCAGATTCATTCTCCCTTTTCCGCCAGAATACCTTTGAGATAATCCATGCGCTGTGTAATTCTGCTGATTTCCTCATCTTCCTCGGCGGCTTCGAGAATTTTTCCGTAAATCCAGAGAGCCTTTTCTATCTGTCCCTGAGCCGAATATATCTCCGCCATAGTAACGGTATATACTTCTGCCTCATCCGTTTCCTCCGGCTCGGTATCTTCCAAATCATCGGACTGTTCCTCCGAATTAATTTCCGGTTCGAAACCTTCACTCTGAATGATTCCCTCGATAAATTCCGGCTCTATATCATCGTCCTGTCCCATGAAATCTTCACGGGTTAAAATGTCCTCGATAGCAATTTCTTCTTCGGGAGGTTCGAAACCGCCGGACACTTCGAGGCCTTCTACCTCATCGGAAACCTCTTCGGGAGGCTCAAATCCACCGCTGGTGAGAAGCCCGTCGATATCCTCCGTGTCGATAGCTTCGCTGTCGTCCTCAGGCGATATCTGTGCTTCCTCGATTTCACCTTCGGGAATATCTTCCTCGGGTTGTTCAATCGCGATTGGCTCCTCATCTTCCTCGACTGAAACTGTGTCATCATTTATTTTTTTCTCATCCCCTCCGAAAGATCCGAAATCAATATCCTCGCTATTATCAATTTCCAAAACGGCATCGACTGGTTTATCTATCTCTTCGGCATCCTCGGTCATTACCGCTTCTTTTGCCAATTCTTCTTCCGGCGATTCCTCTTCGGCGAAAACTATCGATTCGTTATCCTCATCGGCTAATCTGCCGAAATCCGGAATATCTTCGATCTCTTCATCCGAGGGCATTTGCGAAGACTCTATCTCTTCACTCGACGCTTCTTCTGCGCCTGCATCTTCGAGAGTATCAGTCATGTCTGTTTCACCTGTTTCAGTGGGAATCTCGGAAGATTCGGAAACATCATCATCAGCCGATGCCCCCAGAAGCCGTGCAAGTTCCTCGGGGCTGGAGACGTTTATCTCATTTTCGGCAGGCACCTGAGGAATACGCTCTTCGAAATCAGGAATCTCCTCTTCCTCCACTTTTTCAACCGACGATTCTTTCTCGAATTCCACTCTGTCGAAGGTTACTGTCTCCTCTACTTTTTCGTCCGCCGACGCCGGCCGAGGCGACTCTTCTTCCTGGGGAAGCTGGGTGTCAACGTTAGGATGCTCTTCGGCGAGGGCTTTTTCGGCTAAAACTTCTTCCGCTTCATCTTTTGGCTCTTCCGACGGCTCCTTCTCTTCCTCGAAAAACAGGGCGTCCTCCGATATTTCTAAAGCGCCGCCTCCAAGAATACTGCCGTCCGAATCCCCTTTTTCGGGGGGAGGGGTTTGTTCCGATTGTGCCGACGATGCTCCGGCAGATGGAATTTCCGAAGAATGCGAAGCGTATTCTTCCGGCGATTCTTCTTCGGTGATTACGGGATTAACGGCGTTTTCTGTAATTCCTTTAGGCGTCCGGCTTCCGTCAGCCGAGGAACTCTCCTCAACCGGGGCTTTCGACGATGTATCCTCTGCCACTATCTCCATTTCGGAAATATCCATCTCGAAAAGCTCTTCGAAATCATCGCCCGCCGGTTCGGACTCTGGTTTGTGCGGTTGGGCTTCGGCTGAAGCGGGAATCCCGGTTTCAACGGAGGACTCCGTCACGGGGACATCTTCGCTATCCGAAACAACGGATTGGGGCTTCTCGATGTCGGCTTCCTCTTGTTCGCTTTCACTGTCGATTACGATGGGTCCATCCTGTCTCGATGGAATGGGAAGCTGGGCTTCGCGTTTGGGCTGGGGAGGTCTGGGCGGGCCATATTCCTTGCCTGTTCTGCGTTTTAGCTCTTCCTGAGCAAGCTGATGATAGGGGTTTACGAGGAGAATCTTTTTCAGGTAACGAATGCCGTCGGCCTCGTTGTCCTCCTCGAATGAAACTGCGGATAACTGCCACATCGCCGCGATATTCGCCGGGTCGAGGCGCAGGACTATCTTGTATCGCTCCTTGGCCTGTGGCAGATAACCCGCCTGGCGAAGGGTATGAGCCAAAATGAGCTGTCCCGTGAAATAGCGTGGATTCAGTTTGACCCCTTTCGTCAAAACGGCGAGGGCATTCTTGAAATCGCCCATCTTGAGAAAAGCGTCACCGACCCTTGCGAATCGAGGATCCCCCGGATCCTTCTCCACAAAAGCCCCAAGCTTATCGACTATCTCTTTCGGTTCCATAATACACCATCCTTTCGATGGCAACATCGCTTATTCAGGCTACTCGTTGGTAGATGGCCTGATTGTGCTCTGAGGATTGACTATTGTCTCTTCCCAATTAGGATTGTAAACCTCTCCGGGATATGTCGAGTGAATCAAACGCCATTGATTGATACCCCGAACATCCGCGAACACGAATTCCGAGCCGCCCTCCAGTTTGTAATACTCCCAAATCTCATACGGATTCCTGTCAATCTCTATAGGATTCCGTTCGATTGAATTCGGTCTGCCAAACTTAATATATATTCTACCGCGCTCAGTTTTCCAACCATTTAATTCGGTTCGTCCGCTTTCGTCGAATGCATAATTGGCAGTATGCCAACGCTCTATTATGTCCTGCCTGTATTCGTTTTCGGGAGTTTCCGGAGTAGGATCATTGTCCTCCCAGAACCTTCGAATAAATTCCGCTTTGCCATCGACGGTGAGTTTCTCGAAAAGATCTTTGTCCGATTTCGACAGGAAATACTGAATATACTTGTATTCCTGCTCGATATCTTCGATTTCTCCCATGTTCGCGAAAACTCGAGCTTCCGGCAATAGGAAACTTTTCCTTGCGCTAAGCGGTGTAGCTACTCCTTCCGAACCGACTTCGACAGTCAGAAAATATTTCCCGGGGGATAGACCTGCGACATCGAGACCATTCAGAAGAAAAAGCTCCGAGGCGGATGTTTCGATAATCTCCCACTCCGACTCCGCCACGACAAGCTCTTCGGCGTCGTGAATTATCCATCGGGACCGAATATTCCCAGAAATACCCTCGTCCCGGTAAACTTCGAGGTAGTAATACAGGGCAGGAAAATTCACGCCGAAAACTCCGGAGGGATTGGGCAACATCCTGTAACCATTGCGCACGAAAAGCCCGGGTTCCGAAGTCTCCTCGACCTCGCCTAACAAAGCAAGGCCGGAAAGTGCCATTGGCCCTTCAAATGAAGGCATCCAAAATGTCTCCGAAATCTCGAACACTTCATCGGAACCCAAATCGTGAAGGCCGAAATTGAGAACATATGCCCTGTTTATGGGCAGTTCCGCGATATAATTATCGAAAAGCAGGAAACTCTCCGAAATCATCTCTCCGCGAGGCATATCGACAATCCTGCGAATAGTATCGGCCAGCACAGTCTCGCCGCCCGCTTTGACTTCGATTGAAAAATCCAGAGTATCCGTCCATACCGCATCGGTTTTGACAAACCCCAGTTCGCCCCGATTTATTGCCCATACTATTTCCGCTGTCCCGGTATCCGCGCCGTCCGCGCCGGAATAGAGGTTGACATCCACAGCCAAACCGCTGTTTGCGGATATAGTCCCACAAATAATCATCATCGGAATCATTATCAACTTAGCATACTTCATAATAACCTCAATTATGTAATTCCTAAATGGCATAATTCGCAAAAAACAAAGGACATTCAGCGTTCATCAAAAGCAATCGATCAGCTACTCCTGATAAACAAGCTCATATCTGCCGTCCCCAAGCCGGTCTTCGAAATAAAATGTTCGGCGCGGATTGTTATAATACCAGATTTCCCGCGAGGGATATCCGGGTTCGAAAGGACGTCTGTCAATCTCATCCGGTTCGCCGTAAACCACGAGAACCCGACCTCTGGCAGTTTGCCATCCCGGTCTTCCGCCACCGTAACGGTTATTCGCCACCTCGATTCGGCGGTAAAACTCCTCTTTCACCTCGTTGAACTCCGTCGAGGGGGTGGGATCCCGTTGCGCCCAGAATTCCTCCATTAGGCTGTCGAGGATCATAATTTCACCCTCCAGAGCCGACCGCATCTCGCGAATCTCTTTTCGAGTGCCAATCAAATCCAGCTGGTCGATTATCTCTTCGACATCCTCCGCCGATGCCGAATAAGGGTCTTTCAGCACACGAATATTCTTCTCAGTATATGAACTCGAGCCATCTTCCCCTCGATACTCCGCGAAGAACAAAAATTCCCTCTCGGCGGGCATTGGAAGACTGCCGAAAAAACGTTCCGACCCCGTGGCAACATTCAAAAAAGTGTCCGATGCAAACAATCCTTGTGAATCCTCGATGCCGGCAATCATTGAACCCTCGGCGCTTTCCGGAATAATCGCTGAAAATTCGTATTCGAAACTGTCAGCGTCAGGATAAGCTTCGGGAGGATAAAATTTTCCTTCGGATTTGGAAATAACGGAACTGAACTGAACCTCGGCATGTTTGTCGAAAGTCGGAACTGCGATTTCCTTCATTCGGGAGTATTCTCTGGAAGACTCGATATCCTTCACCGCGATTCGAAGCTCGAACCTTCCCGGCGGAACGTTCCTGAGGACATAGGCCGGCGGCGCGGCGCGCTCGAGAGAGTGGGTTTCGTAATAATTCTCCGCTCTAACACTGTCCCGCCGGTCAAATCTGGTTTCGAGTCTATTGCCGTCATAAATCGCCAGCAAAACCTCGAAACTCGCGGAATACCCCTCGGAATTTTTCACGAATTGAAGTCTGTCAAAAGGAATACGCAGATACACCTCCAGATTCGAGGTGCCGCTTTTTTCGCCCGGAAAATATCCGATGGTCTCTTCGAAAACCGGCGCGCCCAAACCATCGGCAGGCATCCTCTGCGCCATAACTGTGGAGATCCCCGTGAGAAGGGCTACTATCGTGGCGGCTACTATGATGGAAAAACATCTCACTCTATCCGCGCTCCCCGTGGATGAAATTTGTCGTAAGCATCATGAAGATATTTCCGGCTGACATTGGTGTAAATCTGCGTCGAGCTGATGTCCGCATGGCCGAGCATCTCCTGAACAGCCCGCAGTCCCGCACCGCCCTCGATGAGATGGGTAGCGAAGGCGTGGCGGAAAGTATGGGGGTGGACATCAGCCAAACCCGCCTTGTCCGACCATTTGCGAACTATATTGTAAAGCCCCATCCTGCTCAGAGGGTTGCCACGATTAGTCAGGAAGATCAGAGGGGTAACTTTGTTCGATACCAGCCCGGGGCGGATATCCAGCAAATAACGGTTTATCCAGTGAAGGGCGGCACGGTTTATCGGAACGAGGCGTTCTTTGCTTCCCTTGCCGAAAATCCGCACGAAACCGATGTCCTCGTAAATATCCTGTTTCTTCATATTGATAACTTCCGACTCCCGTGCGCCTGTGGCGTAGAGAGTCTCCAAAATCGCTCTATCCCTAATTCCAAGACCATTTGCGAAGGTCAAATCCACGCCGTCGATTATTCGAGAAACCTGCTCGATGGTGATAATATCCGGCAGAGGTTTGGGCAGTTTGGGCATTTCTATACCCTCGGTAGGGTCCTCTTCCAGGTTGCCCTCGAGAATCAAGTAGCGAAAGAAACTTCGAATAGTCGTCATTTTCCGCGCGATGGATTTTGTCGAGAGTCCGAGGTTCGTCAGATTCCGCAGAAATGAGACGATTTGAGTCGAAGTTATTTTGCCAATGTCCGAAATCCCTTTCTCTCGAAGATATTCGGCGAAGACCCCGATGTCGCTCTGATACGCGGCTATCGTGTTTTCCGCGAGGCCGCGTTCGGTCAATATCCAATCCAGGAAGCCATCGACACAGGGTTCGATTTCGGATGATCTCCTCGATGTCCTCCTGCCGCCAAGGTCTGTAGAATCAGCGCTCATCAAAGATCGAATTCGGGAACCGTGAAACTGGTAATCTCACGGAATTCCTTCATTCTGGCCGCAATATCATCTATTGCCAAACCGGCCAGCTTTTCCACACTGAAACCTTCGACATTCATGCTCGCTACGATAGAACCCGCTACCACGGCACGTTTAAGCTCCTCGAAGTCAACCTTGCCCCGGGAGGCCAAATATCCCATAAATGCCCCCGCGAAACTGTCGCCGGCTCCGGTCGGATCGACAACTTGCTCGATGGGATATGCCGGCAGAACGAAAATATCCTCCTCGGTGATAACCATCACGCCCGATTCGCCCCGCTTCACAATCAGAATCTCAGGCCCCATCTTCAGAACATCGCGGGCGCCTGCCAAAAGGCTCTTGTTCCCCGAAAGCATTCGAACCTCGAGGGCGTTGATTAACAGCATATCTATATCCGAAAGCAGGGCTTTAAGTTCATCGAGCTTGCCCTCTATCCAGAAATTCATCGTGTCCGCGGCCACCAGCATCGGCGATTTCACCTGCTTGACCACTTGCCTCTGCAGGGTCGGGTCGATATTGCCCAAAAACACGAAACTGCTTCCGCAATAATGTTCCGGAAGAACCGGCGCGAAGGTCTCGAAGACGTTAAGCTGGGTATCCAGAGTTTCCGGGTCGCCGAAATCCTCGCTGTATTTCCCCGCCCATCGGAAGGTTTTGCCCTCCGACGTCATCAGACCGTCGAGGTTAATCCCTTTTCCCAGAAGCATCTGCGTGTGTTTTTCCGGGAAATCATCCCCGATAACCGCCACGACGTTGACATCGGGAGAAAAAAGCCGCGCCGCTAAAGAGAAGTAGGTAGCGCTTCCGCCGAGGGCGTCATCGACCTTGCCGTAAGGGGTAGCCACAGAATCCAAAGCCACAGAACCAACAATTAAAACCGACATTTTTTCCTTTCGAAGGGTTTATCTCATCTCATTATTATATAGGCCGCAATGCTTATAGTCAAGCAAAAGGAAACAGGTTTCAAAATAGCGCCTTTCATTTCATAAAGAATTTACATACTCTCGGAATAAATTTCTTGCCGAAAGATAAATAAAGCTGGAATTTATGACGATTCCGTTATAAATTAAATATGACAACTTAAACATACCGGAAAGCAAAATGGAAAAGAACGAGTTATACAAATTCTACAACAAATTCAAATACGGCGAAGATATCTTCCATCGGCTGATGCCGGTCAAAATTCGCGAAATCCTCCTCGTATCGACATTCTACGACGCCTTTATCTTCGAGGAGGACGGCAGGTTCTCCGAACAGATATTCGGCGAATACCATCAGCTTAATCTAACCTCCGCGCCCCGCATTACCAGCGTCCCCACAGGCAAAGAGGCCCTCGAAATGCTTGCCGAGAAGGATTTCGACATGGTCATCACTATGATGCACATCGGCGAAGTTACCCCCTTCGAATTAGCGCGGGAATCCAAAAAAATAAAGCCAAATACGCCTATTCTTCTACTGCTGAACGTCCAATCCGATGTCTCCCTAATCGACAAAGCCGCACCGGAGATGGAATTCATCGACAACGTCTTTCTCTGGAGTGGCGATTCAAAAGTCTTCCTCGCGATGATTAAATACGTCGAGGACCGCCTGAACGTCGCTCACGACACCGATGTCGGTCTTGTGCGCGTGATTCTTCTCGTCGAAGACAGCATTTTCTACTACTCGCGGTTCCTGCCCGAACTCTGCAAAGAGGTGATGCTTCAGGTTCAGCGCCTGCTCTCCGAAGGCCTGAACGACATTCAGAAAAACTACCGAATGCGCACCCGCCCGAAAATCCTAATGGCGCATAATTTCGAGGACGCCGTTCAAATATGCGAAAAATACCGCGACTATCTCCTATGCGTAATCTCCGACATAGGATTCGCTCACGACGGCGAACACGACGATCGGGCTGGAATTGAGCTTACCCATTTCCTTAAGACTAATGGCTTCGACATACCTATTTTAATCCAATCCTCTCAGGCGGAAATGGCCGAGGAAGCAAAAAGCCTCGATGTGGGCTTTATTAACAAATACTCGCCCACCCTTTTGCAGGAACTCGGGGACTTCATCCATTATAATCTCGGTTTCGGTGATTTCATCTTCAGAAACGAAAAGGGCGAAGAATACGCCAAAGCCTCTACCATGCACGAATTCGAATCCTTGCTCGAAGAAATCCCCGACGATGTCCTCATTCATCATTCCAAGCGAAACGATTTTTCCCGATGGCTTATTGCCCACGGCGAAATCGAGGTGGCAAAGCGTATCAAACCCCTCAAAGTGGCTGATTTCGAAAACAGCAGGGAGATTCGAGATTTCCTCATCGAGGTTTTTCAAGAGGTTCGAAGTAGCAGAACCCGTGGCAGAATAGTCGATTTCGAAAAGAGCAACCTGAATATCGACGAGGAGATAACCCGCCTTTCCCAGGGCTCCCTCGGCGGAAAGGGGAGGGGCATCGCATTTCTGAACGCTCTGCTGAACACCCTCGAGTTCGACGACAAATTTCCCGATGTCGATATTCGTATCCCCCGAACAGCATTCATCGGAACCCACGAATACGACCGCTTTATTCGAGACAATAATCTCTGCGTAGGCGCGGTCGGCCAGGACGGCAACAGTTGCACTATTGATGATAACAAGGTCAAAGAACTTTTCGTCGAAAGCAAGATTTCAGATGAGCTTCACAGAAAATTAGAGTCTTATCTAAAGCATACCACTGAACCAATAGCGGTTAGGTCATCCGGCCTTCTCGAAGATTCCCTCGCCCAGCCCTTCGCAGGAATTTACGAAACATACATGCTCCCGAACACAAATCCCGATTTCGAAAAACGCCTTGAAAACCTTGAAACCGCAATAAAACTGGTTTTTGCCTCGACATGTCTAAATGATGCCCGCGGCTACACCGAAAGAATCCACTACCGAACCGAAGAGGAAAAAATGGCGGTCATAATTCAGGCCGTCGCCGGCAGACGTCATGCAGATTACTACTATCCGCATATCTCAGGTGTCGCTCAGTCATATAATTATTACCCGACCTCATACGTAAAAAACACCGACGGCGTCGCTTCAATAGCCCTCGGCCTCGGCGGATGGGTGGTTTCCGGCAAAAACGTCTTCCGCTTCTGTCCTAAATACCCGAAAATTGACATCCTCCCGCCGGAAGATATTGTCCAGAACTCCCAGCGGGAATTTTACGCCATAAACATGGCTTCCGACGATTTCGACCTGATGAATGGCGAGGAATCCACCTACGCCGTCCTCGACCTGGAAACGGCCGAAGAGCATGGCTCACTTCAATTTCTGGCCTCGGTATGGGATGTCCAGGACAAGCGCCTTCGCGACGGCATCGACGAGCAAGGCCCCAGAGTGCTGAATTTCTCATATATTTTAAAACATAACTATATCCCCCTATCTGAAATTCTCGCTGAGCTTCTCGAAATCGGCGAAGTCGCCTTCGGGGTTCCGGTCGAAATCGAGTTCGCGGCGGATTTACCCGAGAAACCCGACGGCAAAGCCCTTTTCTACATCCTTCAGATTCGACCCCTCTCTGTCCATTCCGATAGAATCCTCACCGTTCCCGAAGAAATCGACCACGAAAAGCTGTGGTTATACACTAACCGGGGTATGGGCAACGGCGTCATAGAAAATCTACGCGACGTCATTTTCATCGATCCCGAAAAATTCGACAAAACGAAGACCATGGACATGCTTGCCGAAATCAAACAGCTAAACGAAAAAATGAGGGAAGCCGGACGTGAATATATCCTTATCGGGCCGGGTCGATGGGGCTCCAGAGACCGTCTGCTGGGGGTTCCCGTCCGATGGTCGGACATAGATATGGCCAGAGTCGTGATCGAAACGGGAATCGAGGGCTACGCGGTCGATCCCTCGCAGGGCACCCACTTTTTCCACAATCTGGTATCTATGAACGCAGGCTATTTCAATGTCCCGCATAAATCCGAAGAAGGCTTCATCGACTGGAATTGGCTGAAGAAGCTCCCAATCGACGAGGTATCCGAATATTTTATACATATATCCCGAGAAAACCCCTTCACCGTAAAAATGTTCGGGCAGGCGGGAGTTGCAACTATAGAAAAGTAGGCGATTATGAGAATCGAAATCCCCTTTGCGGGCGGCTTTCAGGTTGTGGAGGTTCCCGATGAATGCGTCGGCGGAATCCTTCACGCTAATGAAGTCCCCATCTGCGACGAGTTCGAGGCAGTTAAAAAATCGGTGGATAACCCCAGGGGCTCTCCGCCGCTTTCAAAATTCCTCGCCCGTGCCGCTTCGACCCTTATTGTAGTCAACGACGGCATGCGAGCCACTCCAACCCCCCTCGTCCTCGATGTCATCCTGCCATATCTCGAAAACACCGAATACACCTTCATAGTCGCCACAGGTAGCCATCGCGCGCCAAACGAAGACGAATTGTTCATGATTTTCGGCGATCATCTCGAAAATCTTCGGGAAAGGATCATCATCCACGACTCCCGAGCGGCGAAAGATATGGTAACCATAGGCTTTGCCAGGCAAGGCTACCCAATCCGCGTCAACCGCAAGGTCCTCGAAGCCGACCGCTTGATTACGATTAACTCCGTCGAACCCCACTTCTTCGCGGGTTTCACAGGCGGACGCAAATCCATCCTGCCCGGCGTTTCGGCTTACGAGACCATCGAGAATAATCATTCTTACGCGATGTCTCCTGCTTCGAACCCCCTTGCTCTCGAAGGAAATCCTGTCCACGAGGGAATGGAGGACGCTGTCAGATTTCTATCCTGCAAGCCGATTTTTTCGATTCAGGCTGTTACGGACAAAGACGGCAAAATTTACGCAGTCGAATCGGGGGACATCACGGCCTCCTTTGAAGCCGCAGTAGTAAAGGCTAAGGAGGTTTATTGTCTCGATATCGACGAGAAATTTGATATAGTCGTTGCGGTCGCGCCCTTTCCCTTCGACGCCGATTTATACCAGCTTCAAAAGCCCCTCGAGCATGCCCGTCTGGCTCTTAATGAGGGCGGTCATCTCATCCTCGTTTCCGAGTGCCGCGACGGCATCGGCCCGGATGTCTTCCATCGGCTCATGTCATCCTGCGCGACCAAGGAGGAGATGCTATTGGAAATAGCCAGAGGCTATAAACTGGGGTATCACAAAGTAATCAAGCTCATTGATGCGTGGAAAAAACATCGGATCTGCGCGGTTACGAATTTGGAGGGCAATGTCCTCCGCACCGCCCTAATCGAACCTGCCGAATCGGTTCAAAGTGCTGTGGATTATGCTTTGAGGGACAAAGGCAAAGATGCGAAAATTCTCTTCTTAATGCAGGCAAGCATAACCGTGCCGGTGTTAAGTTAAGATATTCGCCGCCAGGATGGGTTTTGCGGCGCGGATATCTCGGCGTCGAGATCGATTCCGGCCTCTTTGAGCGCACCTTTTATACCGCGCTCGGACATATCGATTATCGCTGACGATAGTTCACGCCCGCCCACGGAAAACAACGCGGAGAGTCGGCTTCGGCGCGAGTAGTTGATTTCGAGACTCAGGTTAGAAACATTCTTCAAACGGTATTTTATAATCGCGAAACGCTCTTCAAGTTCCCTGTGAGATAGCATCGGCGAGTCCGCGAAGCGCGAATGGGGCTTCGGAATAAATGGGTTCACACTGCACGAGATTCTCATAGAACAGGTTTTTGCGATTTCTTCGATGGCCGACGCCAAATTCTCTACATCTTCCGGTTCTTCCTCGGGCAGACCGACTATCCAATATAGCTTCATCTCGTCGAAACCGGATTCTGACAGTTTGCGACCCTGTTCGATTATGTCCGATGGCGGAATCCACTTGCCGATTCTCTTCGCAATCCTTTCCGAAGCCGTTTCCGGAGCAAAGGTTACGGATTTCGCCCCGGATTTCGCGAGAAGCCGAACCACTTCTCCTGAAACCCTGTCCAACCGGATACTCGAAAGATGCACCGAGACATTCCGTTCTGCAAAACCTGAAATTATAGCCTCCAGATCGCCGTGTTCCGCTATTGCGGATCCAACCAGCCCCACTCTCGAAGCTCCCTGTCCGAACTCGTCGTAAACTGAAAGAATGCTCTCGACAGAATAATTGAAAACCGGTTCGTCCAACCACGAACTTGCGCAGAAAGCGCATTTGAAAGGGCATCCCCGTTGAGCCTCCACGAGGAACATGTTCCGGAAATGGCCGAAGCTGGTCAGGATAGGCGTGTATGCCGGGATTTGCCTATCTGAGTGTGCTCTGCGGAGAACTCCACCGTCGTCACGCGAGGGTATCCAAACTCCGTCTATTTTCGCACAGGAGTCGAGGTAATTATCCTTCGACACAAGCCCCGGAGGATTATTTCGAGCTATCTCCGGGAATTTCCGCGCCCAATCTTCGCCGTCACCGAGGATGATTAAGTCGAAAATACCCGCGAAAGGAAAGGGATTTAAGGTCAAAGAATCTCCGCCGCCAATGAGAATGGGCGTTCTGCCTCTATCCTTAGCCAAAGGCTCAATTCCAGATGCTCGCAGGATTTCGATAAGGTTAAGCCCGTCGATTTCGTAGGGTATTGATACCGCTATAACCGGAAAATCGCCCAGCCCTCTGTCGCTTTCGAGGGAAGAGGGTTGTTTTTCGAAAAAAAATCGCTCGGTGAGAAGGGCGGGATTTCCCCTAAGAAGCCCATAGAGCCACTGGAACCCGATATTGGCCATAGCGACCTCGTAGATATTCGGGTAAACCATCGCCAAAAGCTGGCTCCAGCCCATCGGATGCTCTGCAAACGGCGAAAGCTCAGCGCGCAGATAATTCTTATGACCGCCTTTACGCGCCATTATGGACTTTTAGCAAAGCACATTTGATTAGGAAATGAATTGGTGGATTGCGTCGGAAATGCCCTCGGGATCGAGACCCACTATGTTCAGAAGCTCCCCGCGGGTGCCCTGTTCGATAAAACGATTCGGAATGGCCAGATTTTTTATCCTGCCCTTGTAGTTTTTTGAGGAAAGCCACTCGGTAACACCCTCGCCAAATCCTCCTGCCTGAATGTTTTCCTCTACGGTAACCATCTTATCGAATCCGGCCGAGAGTTGATCCAGTATTTCAATATCCATCGGTTTGACGAAACGGGCGTTGACAACTGTCGCCTCAAAACCTCTCTCTTTGAGCTTTTCCGCCGCGAGAAGCGAGTTCTGCACCATGCTACCTACCGCCAGAACCGCGACATCCTTGCCTTTGCGGAGTGTCTCCCATTTCCCGATTTCTATTTCGCCCAACTGTTCCCTCTTCGATAATCCGGTGCCGCAACCGCGCGGGTAACGAACCACGAAGGGCATCTCATTCTGGGCGAGTCCGGTATAAAGCATCTGCCGAAGTTCTTCCTCGTCTTTTGGTGCGGCGACAATTATATCCGGCACGCACCGCAGAAAACTCAAGTCGAAAGCGCCATGGTGGGTCGGGCCGTCGTCGCCCACCAGGCCTGCTCTGTCGAGGGCGATGACCAGAGGAATCTTTTGCAGGGCGACATCGTGGAAAAGCTGGTCATATGATCTCTGAATGAAGCTGGAATAAATCGCCACCACAGTCGGAATCCCGGACTGCCGCAAACTTGCGCCGAACAGCACAGCATGCCCCTCCGCGATTCCAACATCGAAGAACTGGTCGGGATACTTTTTGTGGAATCCGTCCAGACCGGTGCCGATTTCCATAGCCGCCGTGATAGCGCAAAGCCTCGGGAATTTTCCGCGAAGTTCTATCATCGCGTCCCCAAATGCTTTCGTGTAAGTAATCGGCTGATCCCCCGCCGGCTCTTTCTCTCCGGTTTTCGGGTTGAAACAGCTTATTCCGTGGAATTTGCTGGCGTCGTGTTCCGCAGGATAATAGCCTTTGCCTTTTTTAGTTATGACATGAAGGAGTTTCGGACCTCTAACACTTTCAATCTCATTAAGTATCTTGATTAATTCGCTGGTATCGTGGCCGTCGATAGGGCCGAAATAATCGAACCCGAAGCCTTCGAAAAGCATCCCCGGCTGAACCGTAATCAGGGATTTGATTGAACCTTCCAATTTATGCCCGATGTATCTCAACTGCTCCGTCAGCGGCACTCTGTCGGTGAGGTTCCAGATTCCGCCCTTGAGTTTTCTATAACTCTGTCCGGCAATGATTTCCGTAAGATAAGTGCTTATCGCCCCGACATTTTTCGATATGCTCATCTCATTATCATTGAGGATAACGAGCATATCCCGCCCGCTGACACCCGCGTTGTTGAGGCCTTCGAGAGCGAGGCCCCCGGATAGGGCGCCGTCGCCGATAATCGCGACCACCTTGTTCTTATCGCGCTTCAAATCTCGCGCCACAGCCATTCCCAGCGCCGCACCGATACTGGTCGATGCGTGCCCCACTCCGAAGGCATCGTATTTACTCTCCGAAATTTTCGGGAACCCCGAAAGACCGCCCAACTGCCGAATAGTATCGAAACGGGATTTCCGCCCGGTGAGTATCTTATAAGGATATGCCTGATGGCCGACATCCCAGATAATCTTGTCATATGGAGGCGAATACAGAGACAGCAGGGCGATTGTCAGCTCGACCACACCCAGCGACGGCGCAAGATGTCCGCCGGTCTGGGATACAGTTTCGATGATGAAACTGCGCATCTCATCGGCGAGCATTTTGCGTTCGGCGGTGTTCAGTCCTTTGACATCATCGGGGGAATCGACGCCGGCCAGCAGAGGATATTTTTGCTCATTCAAGGACATTGCTTATTTGAACACTCTCTTGAAGATGGTGTCAACATGGCGCATATACAGGTCCAGGTCGAACATCGCCTCTATTTCCTCCAGCGACAAATACCTGCGGATCTCGCCGTCTTTGATTACCTCGTCCCGAAAATCCTCGTGCCTTTTAATTGCGGCCATAGCTTTGCCCTGAACCATCGTGTGCGCCTTGTCCCGCTCCATTCCCGCGCCGACAAGCCTCAGCATAAGCCTCTGGGAGAAAACCAGCCCTTTGCTGATTCCGATATTCTCGGCCATCTTCTCGACCTTCACGTTCATGCTGTCGATTATGAAATCGAGCTGTTTGAGGATGTAATCGAGGCCGATGCAGACATCCGGCAGAATAACCCTCTCAGCGCTGGAATGGGAAATATCCCGCTCATGCCAAAGGGTGATATTCTCCAGAGCCGGAACAATTGCCGCGCGAACTACACGGGCTATACCGCAAATCTGCTCGGATTTCACCGGGTTTCGTTTATGGGGCATCGCGCTGGAACCCTTTTGTTTCGGGGCGAAAGGCTCCTCGACCTCATCGACTTCGGTTCTCTGCAGGTTGCGGATTTCTGTGGCAAGTTTTTCGCAGGAGCCTGCAATCATAGCCATCACCGATACGAACTCGGCATGCCTGTCCCTCTGAAGGATCTGATTGCTGACCTCGGCGGGTTTCAGACCCAGTTTCTCCATAGCCGAACTCTCTATTTCGGGGGAAATCTGCGAATAATTCCCAACCGCGCCTGATATCTTGCCTACGTTTATCCGCGGTTTGAGTTCCTTGATTCTGTCGGCATGACGCGAAAATTCGGCGTAGAACACCGCCAGCTTCAGGCCGAAAGTCGTCGGCTCGGCGTGCATTCCATGGGTTCTTCCGATTATCGGAGTGAATTTATACTTCTTCGCGACCCTTTTGAGAGTAGTCATAAATTTCTTAACGTCTTCCTCGATGAGATCGAGGGATTCGGACAACTGCATGGCCGTGGCCGTGTCCATAATGTCGCTTGAAGTAAGCCCCATATGCACAAACCGCGCCTCTTTGCCCACATTTTTCTGAACTACCTGAAGGAATGCCAGAACCTCGTGATGATTCTCCTTTTCCTTCTTGAGAATATCCTCCAGCTTGAAATCGGCTTTTTCCTTGATTTTCGCCAGAGATTTCTCCGGAATTTCGCCCTGTTCGCCCAGAGCTTCGCAAACCGCGACTTCGACCTCGAGCCACTTGCGGAAACGGTATTCCTGGCTCCAAATGTTGGCCATTTCTTCATTGCTGTAACGTGGTATCATACTCGATGGGCCTCCAATCCCTGAAAACCGGGTGTTTTGTTATTTAATAATTGTTAATTTAATAGCATTTTCCGTGCCCGGCACAAACTTCGCCAGATAAACTCCCGAGGGCAAATCAGCACCGGAATCGTCTTTCCCCCACCATAAGAAACAGCACTTCTGCCCAAGCCGTTCCTTTCGGACGAGGGAGCCGGTTACATCATATATCTCAATATCCTGCTCCCCCTCCCAACTCGGCGGTCTGCAAATTCGGCAGTATGAATTGAAAGGATTCGGATGGGCAATAATCTTGTGTTTATCCGGCAGAGATTGATCCTGCACCGCGATAGGAGTGTTTATCAAAATCAGAGAATCGACAATGTCATTGTCGTAGTTGTGCATGAACATCGATAGTTTATGCTCTTCCGCCACATATCTGAAATTCAGATGATGGAAGAAATTATACCCGAAAGCGCAATGACTCAGCCACCAGAAGATAGGACTGGAGGGCGCTCCACCGCCTCCGGTAACTATATATATGACACCATCCTGAGGATGAGAACGCTCATACATATGGTCATGCCCCTGCAAAACCAAATCGACGTTATTCGCTACGAGAAGGGGTTCCAGGGAGATAGCCATGTCCTCTTCCCTGCCGTGATAGCCGCTTGAATAGAAGGGCCGATGGACAAGTCCAATCAGAAAATCATAATCTGGACTGGCCGAGGCGTCCGCCAGATCGTTCGATAAAAACTCATACTGGTCGCTCGTTACCGAATAATCTATCTCGGAATTCATGAAGAAGAAATGTATCCTTCCCCAGTCGAAACTGCCGTATTCTTCCGTCCCAGAGGGATTCTGCGGAAGCCTGACGGCATCGTAAAAATAATCCGATTCGCGGTCGTGATTCCCCATAGCATAGAAAAAGGGCGCTGTTCTCGCAATATCGTAATCCTCAGAAAGTATCTCGAAATATGTGTCCCAATCGCCGGTGTCGTTGCCGTCGCCGACCATATCGCCGCTATTTGTAACGAACATCGGGTTGCAGGAAATAATATGCTCGATAATTACCGCGTGGGCGATATGCCAGTCCCTCGAATCCCCATAAGCGCAGAACTGGAAATCCTCCATAGCCCCCGGTTCAGGAGCTGTCCAAAAGGAATGGGGACCGATACTGTCGCCATCGGCAAGGAGTATGTATTCATAATTCGAATAGGGAGGAAGGGCTATTTCTATCGCATGATCCGTTGACGCTGTGGAATCCGACGCGAAACGCCAATCCGTAGTCCCCGTCTCGCGAAACTTCACCTGTCCGACACATGGATTAGCAGTCCGGAAATTTACGATCATTGCCTCATGGGGGGTCTCCGCGGAAAGCAGTGGCCCTCTTACGATTCCGGCAAAGCAAAGACCGGCAAGCATAAACATTAGCGCAAATCCTATTCTCATTTTTTTTACCGAATTAGTGTTATCGATCCTTTGCAAACTGCCTTTCCATCCACTTCGACGACATAGATGTAAACACCGCCCGGGCAGTCTTTGCCGTCGTCGTTTTTGCCGTCCCATGCGGCTTCGTCTATTTTACCGGCGGGGACATCGTAGCTCTTCACCGGAACTCCTCGCATGTTGAAAACCCGCACCGTAGCGCCATCCCTGTAAAAATGGGGCCAGAAGAAAGCCACCTCGTCATTGAAACCGTCAAGGTTTGGAGTGAACGGATCCGTGCTGGTCGAGCACTCTACGTGAGGCTCAATCCAATACGAGAATTGGATGCACCCAACATTCGGCGGACACAAATCCGGGTCGTCCCCGGCGCAGACGTCTATGATAAGAGAATCGCCGTCCTCGAGGTTCAAACCGGCGGCGCCGGCATCGAACCGAAGCTCGGAAGTTTCGCTGTTCCAGTTCAATCCCGGGGAATCCGATGTTAAATCGTGGGCAATCCCGTAGTTTACAGTGATTGTAGCCTCTATGTAATCCCGATTGATTCCGCACATATTATCGAAAATAGAAAGCAAAAACCCCGTATTATCCTCGGGAACCATCTGCCCCTCGGAGGGATGCAACAGCTGGAATCCCGGCGGCTCCGTATCGACATAGAAAGTCCATTCGATGGGCACGAAGAGGGGATTTCCAAGTTCGTCGCTGGCTTCAATAAGGCTGACATACACCGCGCCGTCTGCGAAAATATCGCCCGGCGGTTCGTAAATGAACATGCTGTCGCCATATGCCGTGAAATTGGGATTAGCCGTCGTGACAGTCGAACCGTCGATGACGAAAACGCACGAAGCCATATTCAAAGGCACCTCGCCCGATGTCCGGAACTCGATTGCCTGATTGGCGCACGATGTTACCCATTCCGGCTGAGGAATCGTCATATCAACATTTGCCGGCGCAACAATCTCGATGAACCACATAGGCGAATCCCCGCGAAGACGGTCCCTCGCCTGCATGAAATCGTAATCGTCGTCCCAACATGTCGCGATGAAATGGATGTCCGCGTCGGCATCGCCCGAATAAATAATCTCATCAGTCATAAATGTTGCAGTGTCAGCGTTCACAGAGACGAAATTCAGCCACGCTGTATCGCAACTCGCCGTCAGCTCGCCGTCGGTGTCCCAGATAATATACGGTGCCTGAGTGTCCGGCGGATCGGCGATGTAAATTCCGGAGCTGTCGAAAACCCGGCAGGTTATTGTGAACAAGGAATCTTCAAGCCACAAATTGGGCGAATAATCTATCCAAACCGGCGGAATCGTGTCGTCGTCGGGAACGAAGAACTCCCAGGTCGTATCGACGACGTTCGGCGGGCAATATCCCGCGCAGTCCAAAGCTGTTATCCGCAGAGAAACAGTATCCCCCTCGGAATAGTGAAGCCCGGCCATCGCCGGATCGAAAACAAGGGTATCGCCGCTCCAGTAAAGGCCCGCGCCAAAAGGCACCAGGGTGCCGTCGAGGTAGAGCGCGACCTCATCGACAGCCAATCCGCAACCGTCGTCGGTGATGACCATGCGCGCGATATCCTCAGGGCCGACATCATCCGCGCCGGGCAGGGGTGATAATATCCCGATTTCCGGCGGCATAAGGTCGATGCGAACCATAGTGTAAATGGTGTCCTGAAGAGGATTCCCGACGGAATCGAAAGCGGAAATCAGCTCGAAGGAAATCGCGTCCAGATGGCTCCAATCGGCGTCCGGCGTGAAGATGAGGGTGTCATCAACGTAATCGAGATTTGCGTTCGGCCATCGAACCGGAACGCCATCGACCAAAACCACGATCGAATCCATCATCAAACCGGAAGGATCGACCACCCGCACCGAAAAACCCTGAGTCGAACAGCTTGACCAGGTTCCCGAGTCCGGCTCGATCAAGAAAGCCCGCGGGCCAAGATTATCGATGAAGAAAACCCACGATGTATCCCCGCAGTTCGGGCCGCAGAGCTGGGTGGCGTCGCAGGCGTAAACGGTTATAATCACGCTGTCCGTGTCGAAAAAGTGGCCTGCAATATGTGGGTCGAAAATCAAGCTGTCGGCCACAAAACTCAGTCCCGGGGGCAGTGATTCATAATCCCAACAATCGCCGTTGGCGCAAATAACAAGCCCGCTGTCCGAAATTCCGGTGTCATCCGTCAAAAGGGCTACGATTCGGGGCTGGGTCGTATCCACGACGCCATTGTGCGGCGGTGTTACCGGTGTGATAAGCGGCGGTTCTAAATCCACCGAGAAGCTGTAAACACAGGGGTCTTCGAGGGTATTGCCGAGGCTGTCGTCGGCGTCGGTGATCTGAACCTCGACCACCTGCCCGTGCGTCCAGGGCGCTGACGACGTAAATTCAACAGTATCCCCTTCCAGTGTAACCTCCGGGCTGGAAACATCGTAACCGGCGCCGTCCACGCTGAATCCTATCGTCGAATGATCGACTCCGTTCGGATCTGCAAGATAAAATCGTATCGTAAAATCGTCGCAACCGACTACCCAGCCATCCAGAGGCGCGATAGGCACACATTCCGGCCCGCGCAGGTTCACATTGAAATACCAGCAGGTGTCCATCGAGTTTGCGCCGCAACCGGAAGCGTTGTCAGCGGAATGGACACACACAACCACCGAATCGCCATGGGCAAAATCCCATCCTAAGACAGTGCCGTCCATAATTATCTCAGTGCCGTCCCAACTTACGCCGGCGTGGGTTATTGCATATTCGACACCGTCAACTTCTATCGAAATCGAATCATCGTTCATACCGCTGAGTAAATCCATAAGCTCAAAACTGATGTTCGGAGCCGAAACGCCCACATATCCGGCTTCCGGTGGAACCGCACCGCTCACAAAAGGCGGAGACTGATCCGCTACGAACTCCCAGCTGTCCCCGCTCCATTCGTTGCCCAGCATATCTTCGACGGTAGTGAATGCAATCTCGAAAGTGTCACCGTCGGCGAGAGGCATGCCCGGCGAAAGGTGCAAAGTATCGTCTATTAAAACCATTCCGCTAGGATACGCAAAGCCGCTTCCTGCGGCGTTCAAAGCCAAACTCGACGTATCGACCCCCACTAAATCCCAGATATAAAAAACCGCTTCGAGGCTGTCGCAACTTATGAAGTAATTCTCCGGTGAAATGAGCTCTACTAATGGCGCGGTCGTATCGACTATCACCGTATAGCAGACCTCGGCCATGTTCGCCCCGCATCCGACGGCGATATCTCCGGCGCCGACACACACCTCGACCGAATCGGCAAGCTCCATACCCGCCATATAGGTGCTCAGGGTGAGTTGACTCGTCGTTCCGTTCCAGCTGAGGCCGGGGTCGCCGTAATTTATTGTCGTGCCGTTTATTCGCCAATATGTTGTGGTCTGATCCACCGCGGATGTGCTGTCTATAACCGTTACACGGAATATCGGGGTTGTGTTAGATGTTATCTCGCCGTCTCCCGGAAGGAAATCCGAAATTACCGGCTGAACAAAATCCGCCGTGAAGCTGAAGGATGTGTCCCCAAGCCAACTACAGCCGGTTTCGCCGGTAAGTTCGAGGATATTTCCCTCGTAAAGAACCCCGTGTTCCCAACAATCCGTCGGGCCGAGGAAGCTGAATGTCGAATCGGCGACGCTCCAGGAACATCTCGAACTTCCATAAGTAATGGAATTCGCCTCTATCTGCGCACTCGCCGTCGAAAGGCCGCTCTCCGTCTGAACATCCCAACTAACGGCTCCGCAAGTGCATGAGTAAAAACTGCCCAACGGCGGCATAGCCAACTCCAGCTCCGGTTTCGGCAATTCGAAACGCCATGTTATCGACCGAAGCATAGGACGCTCTCCGTGAATTCCCCTCTGCATAATCGCACGGTAGCGATAGTAGGGGCCATCAGCAAGCATCGCCGGAATAGGCGTCAGCGGCTCAATCATGTAATAATCGCTCCACGTTACGCCATCGGGGGAAGAGGCCAGCTCGATGTTAACCTCCGACGAGCCGAGGGTATCGACATCGTAATCGAATCTCACAAGTTCGCCGGGGCATTCGGCGGTGAAGGCGGGGCTTTCGTAAACTCCAGAACCGCGCCCGCCGAAATAGGCGTAATACATGGAGTTAATCATGGCTTTGCCCTCAATCGCCTCGGGACGCCAATCGAGGACGCCCTCCTCCGCATAATGTCCCGTGGAGAAATAAGCCGCGTAACTGCCGTAAGTTCCCGAATGATAAGTGTGCATGAAGATTCTGCCGTCAACGCTTCGGAACCAGACCTGACCGTCCTCGTAAACTTCACCGAAATCGTGGCAGGCGCTAATTGCGAAAGTGTCCGGCAGTTCGAAAGGGGCATGAAGAATAGGCGAGTCAGGAGCAATCGCGTCTTTGCTGACTTCGAAATACAAATCGTCCGGAGCGTCGCAATCGACCCACTCGGCACCAAGACCTGTAACATCGGAAATTGAATTAAACCGGGGATGTTCAAAATCGCTGAAGTCCAAGCAGGTTATAGGATTAGGCCAGCCTCGGCGCTTGGCAATCGTGTCGTGGGTTAGAATAACCCCCTTGCCAAGACCGGCAAATTCCCGAACCCTATCCCTGCCGGAATTGTCCAGATCCCTGCTTCGGCCGCCATAGCCGTTAGCTATCCCGAAGAATATTATATCGTAGAACATGAGATTTCGGTTTAACCATGGCCCGCTCAAATCGGCAGGATTCTTCACCTGGAAATTATTGGTAAGGCTCGAAATGTCGTTCCAGCGATCGAGAGTCGTTACTTCGATTAAAAAAACGATAGGCGGTTCGCCATAAGGCGATAGAGAATCGACAATGATGTAAAAACAATCGAGGCAATGCTCGTCGTCGGGCGCGATCTGAAGAACTCGAATTGTATCGAACTCATTAAGGATAATTGCCGCAGGGGGATAGGCCGGATCCGGAACTATCTGAGTATTATTGAACGACCCGCCCAGAAAATCAGATTCGTTCGTCAGGGTCATATCCCACGGCGCGGACAAACCGCTGATCGCTAACGCTAATATAAAGAGAATAAACAACTTAGGACTAATGTGGTTCATTCATATCCTCGGCAAAAAATTTTACTCCACCTTAATATATAAAAAAGGTTGCCAAAAGGCAACCTTTTTTTTATAAGATATTGATATGCAAAAACTTACATATCAAACATCACGCCGACATAAGGATTATAAGTCGAAATATCCGAAAAATTCATTTTGAATGTAAATATCCCAGTAATACCCTCCTTAAGAGGCATAGTCGCGCCGAGGGCCAGATGAAGCTCCAGGCGCATTTCGCCCGGCTCCTCGTTGACTCCGGACTGACGTTCGTCCAGTTTCGACATGTAATAATGAATCCCCAAACCACCGCCAATATATGGATCGAAGGGTAGGCTTTCTATATTCGGCATGACTTTCAAAGTTGCGATTCCCGAAAAATCGGCAAGGGAGTTCGTATATGTCTCCAGAACAGTCTTCGTCATCCTCATATATTCAACCGTGCCCTCGAGTCCAAGAACCTCGTGAAGGTTCCCTAAATCGGCATTTATCGCAAATGCAAACCCTACATTATAAGGGCTGTCCGGTATTGCAGGGCCAGCCTTGACTCCTATTTTATGGATTCCGATATTCGGATAATTCGTGTAGGTCGTTGTTTGCGCGGCGACAACCCCTGCGAACATGGCAATCATGACCAGAGCGATAATAAACCTTTTCATTTTTCCTCATTTCATCGGCGTTATGTTATTTCTCTCGAAAATTATTGCTCGAAAGCACGAATGTCAATAGTATTATTAAAAAGAAAGCAAAGGAGCCCCGATGTCATCAAAATTTCTCGAAATAGCAAAACAGCGTAGAAGCGTCCGCAAATACACTGACCGCGAAGTTACGGACGGCGAAATCAACACCATTCTCGAGACCGCCCGCCTTGCTCCGAGTAGCAATAACACCCAATGCTGGCGTTTCGTAGTCGTCCGCGACAAAGAAAAAATCCGCGAGCTGTCAAAAGCCGGGCCGTTGATTTCCAAACCGGTTATAGGCTTCATCGAAAAAGCACCATGCGTGATAGCTTGTTGCGCAGAGCCGCAGGCGATATACCACAAGGCCACCAAAAGCCTTATACCATCGGATTTGGCGGTGATGGACGTAACAATAGCGACAGAGCATATTGTCCTATCCGCCGCGGAAATGGGCCTCGGCACATGCTGGATTGGGTGGGTCTCCGAAAAAAAGACCGCAAGTATTCTCGACTTGCCAAAAAAATGGAAGATAATAGCCCTGCTGGCTGTAGGATGGCCCGAAAAACCCCTCGAACCTCGTGAGCCCAATCGGAAAGAACTGTCCGAAATCGCTTTTCGCGAAAACCCTCAAAGCCCATGGGAATCAGAGGATTAGATACTCGCGGAAATCCTCTTTATTCGCCGGTTTGACATCGAAACATCTTCGCTCTCCGGACGGCTCCTCGATTACCATTCGCACTGTTTTCGAACTCGAGCCCTTGCCGTAAGCCGCCACCAGAGCTCCCGCTCTGTTGAGTTCTTCTGCGGAAGGTTCGCGGTTAAGGGCGGCTGTAGGCCCGGGGATGCCGTCGGCGTAAACCAGCAGGGATTTGCCGTGGGCGATTTCCATAAGAGCATTATTATCCGAAGCATCGCGGGGGACTATCATACGCAAACCCCCCGGCAGACGGTAATATCGACCAGTCTTAATCAGATGAATTTCTGAGGGACGGACTTCGCCATCATGCTCGAGAATATCGAAGAATTTTTCCGCATATGCCTTCTGTGTAAGCAGACATCCGCCGGCCGGGTTGGGATAATCGCCGATTCCGAACTCTTCAGCGAGAGCCATCTGAGGTTTACGGCTTCTTCCGCTGAAATCGAATAGCCTGTCGCGGTCGATCCATCCGCGCTTCTCGGCCTCGGTCGGCGGCAGAATCTTGCCGGATAGGGGCCGAAGAATTTTACCGCGCAGATTCGCTTTATTCTCAATCTGATTGAGATAATTCTTCATCTGGCTCATCGGCCTCTGCCCGACCACTTCACCGGTTACAAGAATTTTTCCGCCGACCATGTTCATCATTCGCTCCGCCCGCTTCAAAATAAACGCTCTGCAGTCTCTGCAGGGGTTTGCGCCTTTGCCTCGGCCAAGTTCGGGGGAGATTATCATATTCAAAAAAGCTCGGTCATCCCAGTCCTCGATGATGGAGATTCCCACCGCAAAAGCCGCGTGTTCGGCGGGGGAGAGGCCGTCGGCGCGGATATCCGGCTCGAAAAGGTGCCGAAAATGATACCCGACAACCTTAACCCCAGGATGATCTGCCATGACTTTAGCGGCAAGAATGCTGTCGAGACCGCCTGAAATAAGTGCCAGCGCGAGAACTTCCATTACTTTAGCAGAATTCCTTTCACACTCTCGCTTTGACCTTCAACCCGGAAGAGGTATATTCCCGAGGGCATATCCTCTCCGCGGGAATTCATGCCGTCCCATACGGAGGTTTCGTTCATGTCTATTCTCGATACAAGCTTGCCGTTCATATCGCGAATTTCCACGACGGCCTTTTTCCCGCCCAACTCTATACGACATATAGAATTAAATGGATTCGGAAAAACACGGAGGGAGAGTTTTTCGGGCGTTTCGAAACCCCTTTCACCGATATCCGTATAACCGCCGCCGTAAGCTCCCATATCGCTTCGAGTGCCGTCAGTATCGGTGATAAATGGATCCCCGGCGTCGATACAAGGGCTTCCCGAGGCCAGATGAAAATCGAAAGGCGTCCCCCCGACGAACATAGGATCGTCATAAATTATGTTCGCGCCGATTTCTATCGGTCCCCATGTGTCGATGGCGTTGTCGTAGAAACAGCAGTAATCAAGTTCAGCCGGCCAAATTTCGCGGACATCGGCTCCCGCGCCGCATCGGCTAAAAATCGAGTTTATGACGCTCAAATTAGCAAGGGTATCGACGGAAACCGCGGCGTAATAAATACTGTCGAAGGTCGCGTTAACAATCTCGACATCGCCCGCTTTGAGCGCCCATATCGCGGACAAGGCCGTGAAATCGGCGTCTTCGTCGTTAAGGCCATGCACCAGCAGTTGATTCGCGGTCAGGTTGGCCCCTCCCGTTATCAGGATTCCCGTCTGCACATCGCGAATCTCCGCGCCTGATAACTGCAGACTTCCCCGTGTGAGGTTTATCGCTGTATCCGCATGTTCAATAACTACATTGCGCATAACCCTCGGCGAATAATTATTGACGAAAGTGATGCCGCCCCAATTATCATAAGGCTCCCGAACACTGAATGTAACTGGTTGCTCCTCCGTCCCCAGAACCTCGAATTGCCCCTCGATAATCAGCCGCGAAGTCCAGTCCAGAGCGTAAACTTCCACGCCGGGCAGGATTTTCAAACTTCCGCTACCCTTCACAGTCGTGTAACCGATGTAATGAGGCCAGGTCGTATCCGCCCAAACCTCGTCGTGGTATATGTTTCCTTCGTGTATCGGCCACAGAGTCTCCACCTGATCGAACCCGCTGTCGAAAAGTTCCGCTATGTCGTTCCAATGAACCCTCACTATGCGTCCGACCTCGATTTCATCTTCGAGGGCAATAGTCAGGCGTGTGCCGTCGAGATTGGCTTCCGAAATTCCGATAGAATCCTCTTCCGCCGTAACCGCCCATTTTGACAAATCCGCAATACTCGGGTCAGGAGGCACGGCAAAATCGAGATAGATAGTATCCAGTGCAGTTTGAACCGCATGGTAGATAGTATTTCCGGCATAATCGCTCGACCACTCCAGGGTAATATCGTAAGGCATTACAATCGCGAGGCACTCCACCCGCAGGTAAATATCACCCCCGCGAACGGGCAGAGCGGAATCTCTGTCGAGAACTATTTCGTTCGCCCCTGAAGAAATGGAAATGGTCGTGTCGTATGCGGAGAAACTCGCCGGCGAGCCGTATCTAACCTTCAAATTGCCGTTGCCGGAAACGACGTTCGCCGTGATTCGAATCTCGGAAACATCGTGGGGAATATCAGTATAAAAATTGTCGGAAATAAGTATAAATGCGGTGTCGCCGTGAGTATCGCCAGCGGTAAGATATTTTGCGAGCGCACCGTCCAGTTCCTCGAAAGCCGCGCCGATATTCATCTTGCCGGCACCCCAATCGAAATTAGGCGCGCTTCCGACAAAAGAATCGACCACGGCGGTCGAAGCCAAAAGCTCCCGCACGCGGTCCGGAGTCAATGTCGGGTCCCTCTGCAGAAGCAGAGCTATAGCTCCTGTAACATGAGGTGCGGACATCGATGTTCCCTGCATCATAGTGTGTTCGCCGTCGAAAGTGCTCCACCATCCGGAAAAAACCGCGCTGGATGATCTCGCCGCACCTATCAACTGCCCCGGCGCCGTGATATCCGGTTTCAAATTCCCGCCCCGAGCCGGTCCCGGACTTGAAAAGCTCGAAAGTTCATCCACCGTAATCCATCCTCGAGCCGATGTGTCGCCCCACTCGTTCAGCCAGCGGTTTTTGGACGCATAGCTCGCCACGGTGATTGCCTCGGGCATAGTTCCCGGAGGACCTACAATATGCGTATTCGTAATGTCGTCCTCAAATAGCGAAACCGAAATCGAAGCGGCATACAACCATCCATGAACCGTCCCGCGCCCCGAGTATATTATCATCCAATCCCCTGGGGCGGGGGGTTCTTCCTCGACCGCGTCGCTGAGAGCAAAAGTAAAGCATCTGTCCCCATTCGGAGCGAGACCGAAACTGGAATTATCGAGCCAAACGTGGCCGTCGCTGTCGGAGCTTGTGAAAACCTCATCTTCGGGATTAATCGGGCCGTAAGTCCTGCCGTGAGGAGACCGGACGGTAACCGCCAGAGAATCGTCGCCGAAATACCAGCCTGAAATCAGCACGTAATCGTTCAATGTTCCGGGGGAAGAATAGGGGTCGATTGTTACGCGAAGGGTATCGCTACGGGATTCCGTTATGTCGAAAGTATAATGCCGGTTGTTCCCCCGCGAATTCCCCGCCGAAATGGCCGCTATTTTCCCCGGGCCGGTATGATTAGCCATGATTCTCTCGTAAAGCAGACTGCCGTCGTGGGGGCCATAACCGCCGCCGAGGGACATATTGATGCAGATAGGCTTGCCTTCGCTATCAGCGAAATCCATTAGCCATGCGAATCCGTTGGCGATATTATGGCTGTAGAAATAGTAATTTCCCGCCTTCGCAAAAGCGATATCCGCGCCGGGAGCCATCCCCATAAAAAGGGTGTCGTATCCCGCCGCTATTCCCGCAACGTGGGTTCCGTGTCCATAGTAGTCTTCCTGAGTGCATACTCGGTCGCGGATGTCGTCCGCTGTCCAGAACATTCCATAATCGAAGCCTGCGGGATGAACATCCCCTTCGACGGTCAAATCCCATATCGCAAGAATTCGCGAATCCCCGAACTCGTCGTTGAAATCAGTGTGATAAATATCGATGCCCGTGTCCAGAACGCCTACAATAACGCCCTCCCCGACGCCCCCATTAGGCGAAATCCATACCGAAGGCGCTCCGGTGGCGGGCACGCTGACATCGCACAGGGGGTCGCATCGGCTCGAAGCTTCCACCCAGAGGACATCCGGGCAATCTACAAGCGAAGGTAGCTCGGAAATCTCGATATTCAGAACCGCGAGACCGTTTCTGTTGTAATGAACCGTAGAATTGTAAGGCGGCGTCCACTCGGGTGTATGCGAAATAATGACGTCCGTCTTGCCCTCATCGACGGAAAAATTATCCCGCACGAAAGGGGATTGAAGGCCGTCGGCACTTTGAAAAGCCGGATGCTCGAGAATAATTCGAACATGGGGGTCAGCGTTCCCGGAAATCAGCGAAGCACAAAGAATTGCTACAAGCAGAATCGAAAAATATCTCATTTAGACCTCGATTGAAAAACATTCATTTGAATATAGTCGCGCGCGAAGCTTTTTCAAGGCCAAAGGGAAAAAATCGACAACTCCCGAAAGATATTGACAAATGCCCCAAAAATAACGAAATTAACCCTATGTTTTTCCGATTGCTGATACTATTCATCCTCGTGCCCATAGCCGAACTCGCTTTGCTGATAGAAATCGGCAAGGCCATAGGCACATGGCCGACTATCGCGATAATCGTTGTTACGGGCATCATCGGAAGCTATCTTCTGAAATGGCAGGGGGTCTCGACCTGGCGCAAATTCCACCAGAACCTTTCCCGCGGAGGTTTCCCGGGCGATACGATTGTCGAAGGCGTTCTGATACTCATCGGAGGGGCGTTTCTGCTTACGCCGGGAGTGGTAACCGACGCCCTCGGCTTCATTCTCCTGATTCCTCCAAGCCGAGCCCTCGTCGTAAAGGCTGTAAAAGCGTATCTCAAAAAGAAATTCGACTACGAAGACCTGATAGTCATCGAACCGGACGAGCCGGAGCAAAACGAGTTCTACGACCCCGGCAAACGAATCTGACTTAGATATCGAATCGCCAGCCTGCTGTTATAGCCACATTCATTCCGTTGTCCCATTCATCTCCGACAATCGGCGCATCCCCCCATGCGTCCAGATCGCCGTCGTAATCAAGCCGGAACCCGATACTCAGCTGGGGATGGGGATAAACTATCAATTCCCCCCAAGCTACCAGCAGGCTTCCTTCGGTCAGCATAGCTCCGTCGAGAACAACCCACGGCCTATCGAGAAAAAAAGTATAATCCCCGACAAACCGCACGCCGGCGACGAAATCGACATACTCGTAACCCCCTTCGAGCCTCGAAATATGCGCCCCTGCGGCCATCTGATACTGAAAAAGCCCGCCTACCATCTCGAAATTCCCCACAGCCCCGATGATTTGAGCCATAGTGTATGCGCCGTAGTCGTCATCGTAGTCCCGGACGAAGAATTTCCCCATCATGCTGTATTTCGGCCGAATCTCGATCCACTCGAACCCGCCGGAAGGCTCTTCCGCGATGGCGGTAATCTCTGCGCTCGTGCCGTGAAACGCCGCCACTCCAATCTCCAGGTTTCTGCTGAAACCGAAAGCGGAAAAAACGGCAACCAGGATAATTAGCGCGACGATTCTTTTCATTTTGCTTCTTTCAAATCTACTATTCGATGGAAATTCCGAAACCAAGGCCGCCGTCGGGGGAAACCTGCGGTGTTATTGACGCGTCTCTGCCAAGAAGGCCGTATTTATAACGCACGGCGTCCCGTTTGTATTCGATGGTATAAACGCCGTCGAGCCAGCCGTAAATCATCTGCCCGACAATCAGTATGCCGCCGACGCCCATCAAAACCGCGCCGCCGGGGGAAATAGGCTCATATGCTTTCTGCCGCCTCAGCTCATATTCGATATCGCCGTCGTTCATCGAAATTGGTATCTTCTCGTAGCGGTTGCCGTCGATGAGGGCTATCTCATAATCGGAATCCGGCCATTCCTCGTCGTCAGTTAATAGGGCGCCCGTTATTATGGAAGCCAAACCAAGTCCCGCGGCGCCCACACAGAGCCATCCTTTGGTGTCCTCGCCGGCATAAAAATGGAGCATCCCCGGCACCGGAATCGACATCAGCATCATTCCCACCGAAATTCTTCGGTTAGCGTCCCGGTATTCCTCGAAAGTCATCCCCTGAGGGACATTGTAAAAGGGGGTTTCGCTTAGAATTTCCCCGCCGGAGTTGATATTCATCCCCTGCCCGAGGGCGCTTAAAGCGACAACCAGTAAAACCAGATACTTCATTTTTTCCTCCTTGTATTTCTTTAATAATGCAGAAAAATTTCCCATTAGTCAAATGAAAGCTTGAAGACGACCGCTCTTTTCTTATATTAATATAACACCATCCTAACGGGAGAAACGATATGAGAACTATCACAATCACTTTTGCCATCGCAATCGCCCTTTGTTTATCCCTCCACGCAAACCACCCCTTCGAGGGTCTGGAGATAACCGACACACCGCGCCCCTCGCCGGCATTCGGCAGTGGCAAGATCGATGTCCTGAACTATGATCTCTCCTTTTCCATAGGCGATACTTTGACCGATGGTATTTTCTGCGATGCCTTCATTCAATTCGTTTCACAAACAGATGATTCGATTATAATATTGGATTTCGAAGGCTCCTCAGTCACGTCCGCATACAAGCAAATCCCCTTCTTCGGCGATTTTGTGGAGATCGACTTCTCTTTCGAAGATACACTGCTTTATCTAAACTGCGGCGAGATCTCACCCGGCGACACCATCGTTCTCTGGCTGATCACTTTCTCCGAATTCGGCGCTGGCATCTACCATGAGAGTATTCCCGACGGCGAGATTTTCTATACCCTCTTCTGGCCATCCCTTGCCAGAAGGGCATTCCCTTGTGTAGATCATCCTGCCGACCGTGCAACTTGCATGTTGTATCTGACCTTTCCCTCAGCACTAACCGTAGCCGCCGGGGGAGAAATGATTGACAGCCTGGATGTCGGTTCATCCTCCACAAAGTGGATCTACCTCTACGACGACCCGATTTGCACCTACAACATAGCCTTTGCCGCCGCCAACTACGCGGCAATCGAAACCACCGCCCTCGACAGCTCCCTGCCCATCAAATCCTACGCCTATCCCTCGAACCTCGCAAATACCGAATACGATTTCGCCCGAATCCCCCAGATGATAGAGCTGTTCGATTCCCTCTACGGCGACTATCCATACTCCAGAGCGGGTTGCGCCGTTACACCCATGTCCGTGTGGGGCGGAGGCGGCGCGATGGAGCATCAGACAATCCCATGGATTGGGTCGGCTCTAATCACCGGAAGCAGAACCTACGAGGAAATCATCGCCCACGAACTTTGTCACCAATGGTTCGGCGATTGTATAGGAATATTCGACTGGGCGGATTTCTGGCTCAACGAGGGGATGGCGAAATACTCCGAAGTCCTATGGAAAGAGCATGTTTCAGGGCCTTCCGCCGCCAGATCTCACATGACGGGAATCGAAACAACTTATCGCAATTACGCTACCTACACGGCCGATTTCCCAATCTACGACCCGGAAAGCTTCCTCTCGCCGATTCCATATCACAAAGCCGCCAGCTGGTGGCGCATGCTCCGATGGATGATTGGAGACGAAGATTTCTTCGATTTCCTCCAATACTATTGCGGCCGCTTTCGTTTCCGAACCGTGGTTACGGACTCCATCCACACAGCACTCGAAGATTTTACCGGCGAAAATTGGGACTGGTTCATGGATCAATGGATTTACTCCCGCGGCTTCCCGAAATACGGCTACTACTTTGAATCGCGCCAGGATTCCGCCGGATGGTTCCTCGATGTATGGCTTAAACAGACCCAAACCGAGCCTATGTGCACCCTTTTCACCATGTGGGTGCCGATGGAGATAAACGCCCCCGATTCGGTCTGGGAAATGGCCCTGCATCCAGACGCCAGGGCATACTACGAACGGATTCGCATGCCGGACTCCGTGAACTACATCTATTTCGACCGGGACAACGCAATATGCGGCACTTTTACCTTCGATTTCTCCGCGAAAGTCCCCGAGGAAAGGCTTCCGGAGCGCATAGCCCTGAAAATCTCTCCCAACCCCTTCAACTCGGCCGTTAAGATTGAATCACCCGCCGGATCGAGGATAGAAATATTCGATATCCTCGGCAATAAAATTGCCCGCCTGCAAAATCCCTATATAAAACTCGACCCATCGGCGGAAACTCATATCTGGTCACCATCTGCTGACATCGGCACCGGGATATATTTCGTGAAATCAACACTGCAAGGAAGGACAGAAGTTCGAAAGGCAGTTTACGTTAAATAGGAGGTATATATATGAGATACATAGTGTTAGCATTTGTTCTCACAGCTTCTGTATTCGGCGCTGTCATCGAAACGGATTGTTGGCGCGTTCAGATTACCGATTGGAGCCTCGTTTCTGGTTATAGCGCAAGGCCTTTTCCGTCGGATTCCCTGAACATAAGGTTAAAAGGTGGATGGTTCAACGCGCACATCGGCGAAAACCGCTGGTCAAACATAGATCTACTCGGACTGATGTTCCCTGATGTCAACATTTGGGATGTCGGTGTTTTCGATTCCGATTCGTTATGGACCTCGCAGGAGGAAGCAATAGACGGAGATGGAGTAAAAGCAGACTGGGAAAATCGAGTTAGACCAGATGGCGATTGGGAAGTATTTTCAAATCTCATGGTAATCGCAAATGAGTCTGATACGGCTATAAATATACGGCCGAATACTCTGATAGATCCCGCGGGAATTGACAGCATAGTCGCCTTTTTCAATTGTTCGGCTGTCCATGTCGTTCCGATGGGCGCGGCTTCCGTGGTTTTTTATCCGCCCGAACCCATCGATTCTTTCACCTTACGGGTATATTCTCTGGCCGACAGAGTCGATATCCGCGGGATTATTATGCCGAAAAACATAGAATATGTTGCGTGGGGTGACTGGAGAGATTTCCTTGGCCAGTTCGACGGCTTCGATTCTTTGGCATCAGGTTATATCGGAGATTTTGGAATCGCGATACAGTGGGACGATATCGCCATCTCGCCCCATTCCGAAGATAGTTTCGGAGTCCACTTCGCAATCCTCGATTCCGCCGACGGCATTTTCGAAGCAAATCGTCCGCAAACCCATAATTTGCGAGTCTTTCCGAATCCATTCAACTCGAGCGTAACTATAGAATCAGCGCCAGAATCGACAATCGAAATCTTCGATGTTCGCGGAAGGCTTATCGATAGGCTGTCTGCGGAGGATAAGCGATGGTCGCCCTCTCCGGAAACCTCGACAGGAGTGTATTTGATTAAATCATCATTCGGCGGGATAACAATCACTCGGCGCGCTGTATATATGCGCTAATCAGAACCGCCCCTCGGCGAAACCCTGCAGGACAGAGGGATAGAGTGCATGTTCCGCCTGCAAAACCCGTTTCTGCAGTGATTCCGGCGTGTCGCCATCGAGAACCGGCACCGGCGATGTCGCGATAATGTTTCCCTCGTCGTAACCCTCCGTTACATGATGAATTGTCGCGCAGGTCTCCTCCAAACCGGCTTCCAGCACAGCTTCGTGGACACGAATGCCGAACATTCCCCTTCCGCCGAACTCCGGCAGGGGCCCCGGATGAATGTTGACTATTTTGCCTCTATATTTCTCGATAATTTCAGGGGGAATTTTCCGCAAATACCCGGCCAGAGCGATAAAATCAACTCCATGCTTCTCGAGGAGCATCATCAATGTCGATACAAAGGACTCCCTGCTCTCGCAGTTTCCGCTGGATATCGCAACAGTGGGGATTCCAGCCTCCTTTGCTCGAACAAGACCGTAAGCAGAGGGTTTGTTCGACAGCACAAGCCTTATTTCAGCGTCAAGGTCGCCCGATTTCACCGCGTCGATTATCGACTGCAAATTCGACCCGCCGCCCGATATAAACACGCATAGGTTAAGCTTCGCCATTTGATTTCCTAATCATATAGTATTTCCCCACCGATGATTGTCATCTCAATTTCGACAGAATACGGATTTTCTTCGATATCTCCGCTGAGCACCGCAAAATCTGCCTTTTTACCGGCCTCGATAGTTCCAGAAAAACTGTCCATACCCTCAGACTTGGCCGCACCGATAGTGAACATAGCAATGGACTCCTCGGCGGAGACTCTCTGGTCGGTATTCCTATGATCCATCGCGGCGCAAATGCCCGCCAATGGGTCAACTGGTGTGATATAACTGTCCGAACTTCCCGCAATAACGATTCCAGCATCGAGAATATCTCGGAACCGGTTCATTTTGCGCCATCTCTTGCCCAGTCGAGTATCATAAAGCCCCAATTCTCCTCCCCACAGCGCATCGAAAACCGGTTGCATCGCAAGCGAAACTCCAAACTGTGCGATTCTCTCGATTTGCTCATCTCGAAGAAGCTCAGCATGCTCGATTCGTGGTCGAATAGGGCGCAAATCCATCGGCAGAGCCTCAATCGCCTCTAATACCATATCAACCGCCCCGTCTCCGATGGCGTGGACAGCGGGGGAGAGGCCAAACCGCGCCGATTCCGCCATCCATTTGTTCAGCGCATCCTGCTCTATCTCCCTTGTGCCGAAACAGCCGGGACGGTCGCAGTATTCTTCGGTCAGTAGCGCGCTATGGCTTCCGAATGCGCCGTCCGCCATAGGCATACACCCGCCGACGCGCTTCAGCCCAAGCTCCGACGCCTCTGTAGGCCGCAAAGTCTCCAACCGAGGGACAATGTTAATCGGCAAATCAAGTTCCAGAAGCAATTCCATCCAATCAATCCGCGGCACGAGAGCGACGATAGTCCCGCAACCCACTGACAAAGCATCTTTCGAGACTGCATATGCCGCCTCGATAAGCTTATCTTCCCTGATTCTCGAAGCCGCAAATCTATCCGCGCATATGTGCGCCTCGCCGAAAAGCCAGCCGTGTTCGATATCTGCCGACCCCAGATTTGCTACTTCTTCACCTAGTAGCTTCAACATAGAGCTATTGACGCAACTCGAATGCCCGTCGATTCGGCGCAGTAAAATTGGCACATCCTTTGAAATTCTGTCTAATTGGGCTTTTGTGGGTAGATTGCCCCCCTCGGCGGGCTCGTAACCGTAGCCGTTAACTTCGCCGTGCTCGCGAACCCAATCGGAGAGAATGTCTAAAAGCTCCGTCTCGCTTTTTGCCCTCCCACCGTCGAACTCTATTTTGCGAATACCGGTCTGAAAAAAATGCACATGGGCATCCCAAAATGCCGGAACTACGGTCTTTCCAGCTAAATCCAACACTCGGCCAATCTGCGGACAACCCACGTTTTCTCCAACTCTGTCTATTTTGCCGTTGGAGAGGATAATCTCCCGCGCCGAGGGTTGTGCCGAATTCATCGTGCGAACTAACGCGTTTTTAATCAATAAGTTATTCATTATTTACTCTTGAAAAATTCATATTTCAGGTTGGTAGATAAATATAATGTTGTTATGTCATTATCGTCGATATCGTGCCATTCAGGAGAGTAAATTCCTATCAAATCGACGCGCAGACGCTCTGTTATCCAGTATGACGAAATCGCGCTTATCTCGACAAACCAAAAATTGGAATAAAACGCAAACTCCTCCGGAATTTCCCCCTCGTAAACTCGAAACCCCGGCTCGACGATCAAATCCAGCCATATTTTCCTGTATTTAAGCCAATCCAAGCCAAATTCCATCGAATATTCTCTGTAATTATCCGATTCGGATAAATTCGCCCAGCTGACAAGATATTTCGGCCCGACACTTCCATATAAATAAGGTGAAAAAGCCCACTCAGCGGTAGTTTTAACCGAAATATCATCCCTGTTGGGATACACTGAAGATGCCAAATCATAACGGTAACTTTCGGCAATTAATTTGGGCTCTATTGTCAACTTATCTGTTAGTCCAATTTTCGGCGCAATATTCCAATTTGTCCGCCAGTGATTACCGCTCAAATCCCCTTTATTATAAACTCTCCGCTCGCCGTCGAAATCCGCGCGCCAGTAATTGCCTCCTGAAAAATAATCCCAAGACACAAAAACATTATTACGCTGATAATTCGCTTCTGTAGTGTCAGGAGCATATCGAAAAGCAAACTGATAGCCAAAGGTCAATTCGTCCCGCTCCGCGATAAGGGGAAATCCAAAATCGAAGCGAATCCGCGAAAGGCTGTAATCATAAGCATAAGTAGATTCCGATGTATAACTCTTATCCTCCAAAGAGAACCGCGCAGAACCTCTTGCTTCGTCCCATTTTTTCCGCGTCCGAAAATTCATCGACCATTTGTAATACCCCGGAATATCTTCTAACTCATAAGGTTGCCGAAGATCAACTGATAAATCGGTTTTTATCGTGAGATTCTTCGTGCCAGTCCTTTCATGTTCAGCTTTTGCGCGCCCCCAAAAAGATTCTGTCCCCGTGTATAGGGAAGAATTCGCGCGAAGCTGATTATTCCCGATTATCTCTTCCCAGCTCCCTTCAATAAAGGCTTTCCCCTCATTGCCCGTAGATATGGTATCCCTCTCGAATAGCACGAACCTCTGCTCGAGATGAGTCAATCCCAACCCGCCGGTGAGTCCGGTTTCGCAAAAAGCCCCGGTGGCAGAAGCAATTATGGCCAGAATCAAGAAAATCATTTTAATATTATAATACCGCACGACCTGCCGGTCAAACCAAATATGTCCAAACTCGAAAATCCTAACCGTATCTTAATATCAGAAATTCCTTGACATTTACCAATCGAGGATTTATAATCTCAACGCTTTTGAAAACGTGCCGGTATCGTCTAGGGGTCAGGACAGGTGGTTCTCAGCCATCAGACCGGGGTTCGATTCCCCGTACCGGTACCAAAAAAATTCCAGCCCGGCTATTCCGGGCTTTTTTCTTTTCACCCGACTCCCACCTCTGCTCTCCAGATTAACCAAAAAATCCCCATTTACGTATTGACATCCAACCGCTTTACCTTATATTTATCCTGATATGTTATACTTAACAAAAATTAGGAGGTTTCGCATGCCGAAACGAATTTGGTTAATCCTTTTAGTATCAATTTTCACAGCAACCCTGTTTGCGCAGGTGGACGACGAATATGCCGCCAGAAAAGAATTGATGGCGAATAACAGCTCGACCCGCGCTATGATTTCCTCTCAGAATTCAATCGTCAGAGTGAATATGGACGACACCGACGGCCAATTCGTCATCGGGAAAGTTACCGGCGAAAGGCTTCTCTATGGATATCCGAGTAGTGCATGGTCTTCGTGGTCATGTTTCTACATCGACGGAGTCCATTACAGCAACGACTTCGGCGCAGGTTCCGACCCCACCACTTCGGTTCAGCTCGGCGGCGGCACAGTAGCCTATCCCTTCGCCCTCATTCCCCATTCCGGCGATTCAAGCTACATCCGCGGCGGATGGCGCCAGAGCGGCCTCGATATCAAGCAGACCCTTCAGCCAGTGTATATTGAACATTCAGGCTTTACCGACGGTTTCATCTTCATCAAATATGAAATCGCGAACACGGATGCAACATCCCATACCGTGGGCGTTATCCTTCAGATGGACACAATGATCAACGGCAACGACGCCGCGCCCCTCGGAACCCTTTCCGGCGTCAGCGCAATGCAGACCGAATGGTCAGCCGATGCCGTTCCCCCATGGTGGTTCGCATGGGAAACTTCCCCCGGCGGCACAGGTATCGTAGGCATGGGCATACTCAACGGTTTTGACGCCGTCCGCCCGAACAGATTCGCAGTTGGCTCATGGCCATCTTTCAACAGCTCCGGAACATGGACATACACCGTGGGCGGCGGATCCTACGGAGACAGCGCCGTTCTTTACCGCTGGGGTATCGATACCCTCGCGCCCGGCGATACAATGGTAGTAGCTACCTATTACGGCATCGGGAACCCCTTTACAAGCGGAAGTTTCACCTTCGTAGCGGACGATATTGCCGTCGTAAACTGCAACTACGTTCCGAATCCCTTCGATTTCTCAGTCTTCTTCACAAATGAATCTGCCCTTACCCTCGATGACGTAATAGTCCATCTCGACCTTCCCGATGGCATAATCGTAGCGGTCGGCAGTGAAGACACCCTCATGACCGGCGGCGACCACCTCTCGAGTTTCGGAAGCGCGGTTATGGGATGGAGATTGGCAATCGTGGATGTCCCCGCAAGCGATACAATCCATGTCTGGACGACCAACTCCTCGACTAGCGACACTTTCCACGGCTATTATATCCTCGAAGTTCCCGCTGTGGGAATGGCTCCTCAGGCATCTCTTGTTGAACCTACCAACGGGGCATGGACAAGTTGTGATGATCAGGAGATCACCGTCTGGATGGAAGCTGAAAATGGTCTTCTCCTCGATTCCGACCTCGTTTTCGACCTCGATGGAAGCTACATCGACCTCTCCGATCCCAACCTCACTTGGGACGGCGAGACTCTAAGATACGTTCCTACAACGCCATGGACCGACGGCGCCCTCATCTCATGGGGACTCATGGAAGTAGTCGATGAAATGGGTTGCTCCCTCGTAACTCCCGTTTCCGGATTCTTCCAGGTCGATCTGACACCGCCGGTGGCCGATAACCCCTGGCCCGAAGAAGATCGCGTTCTCGGATACACAGAAATCCCAGGAATATGGGTCGAGCTTTACGATGCCATCCGCGATGTCGAACCGGCATCGATAAGTTTCGAAATCAATGGCGACATCTACACCATATCCGATCCCGAATTGACCTACGCCGACGACACACTCTTCTTCGACACCGACGCCGCGGGAATGATCTTCGATGACGGCGATACGGTCTGCGTAAGTATTTCAGGCGTTACCGACACCGACCCGGATTATTGCGATGTCAACGAGATGGACATCTACGAATGGTGCTTCTCCTTCCAGATAATAGACCTCTGGTTGCCGGACACTCATCTATGCCCGCCGGGAGACACCTTCCTCATTCCGGTCTATACCGAAAACCTCACCGGTCTCGGAATCACCGAGATGGAAGTGGCCATAAGCTATATCGAGGGCATCATCCAGCCTATAGGGGTTGAAACGGGCGGCACGGCTACAACCCCATGGTCGCTAAGCACCCTTATAGAAGACGGCCAAATCACGGTTACCGGTGACGGCGTGGAACTTATGGGCGGTGGAATCCTCTTCTACATCGAAGCCTATGTTCCCACCACCGGCACTGAAGCGGCATATTCGCCCCTCGAATTCATAGAGGCGGAATTCAACTCCGGCGAACTCTCCGCAAAACCAGTCGATGGCTTTGTAACAATATGTTTCACCGACCATATCTGGACCAACGACATCATATTCTACAAAGACGCCCAGAACCAAAAAGTTCTGACCCTCGGCGGAATCCCCGGTGCAACCGATGGCTACGACGGCCTCGACCTCATGTGGGTTCCCGCGCCTATAGGTAAAATCGATGCCTGGTTCGATCTCGATGATTCGGCTCACCCAACCGTTACCAAACTCCTCCGCGACTTCCGGAACACAACGCCAATGCCCATCGTTTGGGAAGGCTACGCCGGAAGACCCGGCATGGACACCGTAAGCATCCGTTGGACTCCAGCTCATTTCCCCGATGGCAGAGTCATTCTCAAATACACCGACGATGGCGTCGATCATACTTATGATATGCGCAGGGTCAGCAGAGCCACTTTCACCGATGAGATAAACTTCACAATAACCTATTCCCAGCCCGAAATCGGACGAGCTCAAATGGCCGTATGCCCCGGCTGGAACCTGATTTCATTCCCCTTCATTCCCAACGAAGGCGTAAAAATCAGCGACGCCGTGGCGACATCGATTACACCCGGCTACTGGTTCAATCCTGGAATCGGCGGTTATTCGATAACAGAATATGCCGAGCCGGGCAAAGGCTACTGGGTTTACTGCACCGACCACGACACCTTCGACATTGCAGGCATGATAGTTGCCGCGACGGAACTCCCCCTATGGCGCGGATGGAATATGTTCGGTCTGCCCTGGGAAGCTTCCGGCACAATACCGGCGTCTGCTCTGGATATTACCCCCGATGTCCTAATCGGCGGCAACATATTTGGGTTCGATGCCTGCGGAAGTGGTTCATATTTCGGTGAAATCTCCGACTTCGAAGTCGGACAGGGATATTGGCTCCTCGCCAGCGGTTCCGCCGGACTATATATAGAAGGAGACACAGCGGTCGGACGTATTCAGCCCGCTGTTAAACCGGAGTTCACCTTCCAGTTCGAGCTCGAGGGCGAAGTTAGAACCATCGGCCTCGATTCCCGCGCGGAAATCGGCCTCGATGCATTCGACCGCGCCATTCCGCCCGCGGATCCTTACGGCTTCCGCTTCGAAGGCCTCATAGCCGACGGAATTCCAATGTTCCGCGATGTCAAACCTGGCGAAAAGGCAGAATTCGTAATCGAAAGCGATAATACTCTTATGACATGGAATACCAGCGACATTCCCGAACATCTCGATATTACCCTCGTTCAGGGATTCTCCTCGATTTCCATGAAGGACATCGACCACGCCCGCATCGACGGCTCGGCGAAAATCATTGTCCAGAGGCATCTACCGCAGAATATGGTTCTCCACGCCGCGGTTCCGAACCCCTTCAACCCGGCGACCGAGATTAAATACAGCATCCCCGAGGCGGCGGCAATCGACATGAGCGTTTACGACCTCATGGGACGCAAAGTCAAAACTATCGTATCCGGCGAAAAGAACGCGGGCAACCACACCGCAATCTGGAACGGCACCGACCATAACGGAGCGGAAATGCCCACCGGCGTTTACTTCTACAGAATCGTGAACAACGCCACCGGCGAATCCATGACCAAATCCATGGTCCTGCTGAAATAGCCGGACGCCATAAAAACAAAAAGCCCCCGATAATTTATCGGGGGCTTTTTTTATGCCCGTGCCGAATAAAATCCGGCCCTAAAGCTCTGAATTGAAAGCTGTTCAGATTAGATGTTGTAGCCCATCTCCCGAAGCTTAGTCTTGCCCTCTTCCGAGATGTTGTCCACTGTCCAGCGCGGCTCGAATGTCAGCTCGACGTTGACATCTTCCACGCCATCCAGCTTCTTGACAGCCTCGGACACCTGACGGGTCAAAATCTGATGCATCGGGCATCCTGGAATAGTGAGCGTCATCGAGACATCCACCTTGCCATCCTCGATTTCGACACCGTAAATGAATCCGAGATCAACTACATTTATCGGAATCTCCGGATCGTAAACCTCGCTGATAGCCTCCATTACCTGTTCTTTGGTAACCATTTGATAACCTTTCGCTAATGCTATTATTTTGAAAATACTTTTTTCATACCGCCGTCAAAAATAGAATCGGCCCATACAGCCCAATATAACAATGGAAACGCCGCAATCAAGACTCCATCCGTAAAAATCTTCAAACCCTCGATAGCTCCCGTATCACGCATGGCCTGCCACCATAAAATAACACTCGTAGCAAAAACATGAAGCCCAAAAGCGATGGCAAGGCCGATAACCGCGCCCAATACCCGTTTCTTGATTTCCACGGGAGTAGCGAAAATCAGAGCCACAAGGGGCACTACATTCGTAACAATCGAAGAAACATCCACAACTATAGTCTGACGCTTATCGAACAAATCGAATGCTATCTCGCCCGCTTTCGGAGCGATACGCTGGCTCAAAGCCGCTGTTCCATATGGCAGAATTCCGCCCAGTTTCGCGACTATCCACCCCAGAAGATTCAAATATGCCCCCTGAAGGGCAAATCGCCATATGGGGAAAAACCCAAGCGCGATAGCTACTCCAATCAATATGAACCTATTTCTTCTTTTCATTCTTTCTCTTCGCGGTCTTCTTCTTATCGACAAAAACATTTATCCAAACAAACCACATCACCAGAACAAGTATGATGAAAGTCGCCTGCCATAAGTATTTGTGGATGAAATCGAACAGATTCCGTGCGTAAAGGGCAGAGAGGGAAAGCACAACCAGCCGCCCCATATTGATTATGAATACGCCGATTATCCCAAAAACATGCCCCCAAATCTTGCTCGCAATCGTGCTGGGATATGCAATCACACAAGCGGAGAAGATGAACATCGCGAAACCGCCGGTGCATTCGTAAATGATTATCAGATCCATTTCCGGAAATCTCAACGTTTCGCCCATAAGTTCGATATTCGAATTCAGAGCCGAAACAATGACATGGAGTATCTTCGCTGTAACTTCAATAAGCCCGGTCGTCAGAAAATCCGGAGCGAAGTGGTAAAAGGCAAGATACTCGACCGCCGCGACAAGAACGAAGATTCCCGCGAATGAGAGGGGTTTATTTCCGCCTATTTTCTTCATAGAATATTATGAACCAAAGGGCCGGGAACAATTGCTCCGGCCCCTAATCCCGTGCCTTTGCTAATCGAGAAATTCTACCTCTTTTTCGCGATTCTATAAATGCCGTATCCAACCGCGCCTACCGCAAGAATCGTAACCGTTATCGGTCCAACGGGAACCGACTCGGAAGGCGGCAGTTGGGCGAATAAGGGAGTCGCCAGCAGTGGCAATAAAGGGAAAAATCTTCTCATACTTGCTTCTCCATTTTTATTTTATTAAAGTCATTTTTCGCGTCTGTTCGAAATCGTCTGTAACTATACGATACAGATAAACCCCGCTGGGAAGGTCTCTGCCCTTGTCGTCCCTGCCGTGCCATACTATACGATGCCTGCCGGTTTCGAGGTCGCCGTCAACCAGAGTCGAAACCCGCTTTCCGAGCAGATCGAAAACCTCGATACGGACTTCAGAAGCCTTCGGCACGTCCAGCACGAACTCCGTCGAAGCATTGAAAGGATTAGGCATGTTCGGGCCAATCCAGAAACGGGTAGGTTTATCGATATCCTTCAGGCCAAGGTCTATATCCGTGAGGGTAATCGTGAACTCCCGCGGAGATGAGCCGAAAGTGAAGTTATAGAAAGTATCGGCCTTCATGTCGATCATATCGCCGGAGAAATTGTCTGTTAGAGTAAGATTCCATCTCGGGTCGAGATTTTCCACTCCGCATGACATGTCGTCACCGGTCGGAATTCTATTTCTGGGCCACATAAGCTTGACCGACATTCCGCTCGGCAGGTTCCGAACTCGGAAAGTCCATGTTTTGCTTCCACCCGCAAAATTCGCCTTAGAGTCGAGGGCGAGGTTAAATGCACCGCAACGGAAATGGCCGTCAAAGAAATTCCCCGGTGGGGTTGTAGCCGGCTCACGGACGTCGTAATCATCGAAACCATCCGTGGCAAGGGAGTCGAGCCCGAAGTAATTATAAATATCATTTCGAACGTCGCCGCCGCTAACACCCTGGGCAGAAAATCTTAGAGTAAAAGGCTCCGGAGTGTCGGTCGCCACAGCCGCCCCTTTGGCGGGCTTTACAGCTGTCTTCGAAGCAAATGTCGGCAAAGTCCAATCCTTAGGGAATGTAAGATATGTGTATATCGCTGGATTCCCGCTTCGAGTATAGACAAAGAACCCGCGCCAGGCGTCGATAAGATTATCCTCGCCGCCGCCGCCTATCAGTGGGCTATACCAAGACCAACCGTTCTTCCGACTCCAGAGGAAATACTCGGCATCCAGATATGTGAAGTCATTGGTAGCGTAAACGCCGTCCCAGTCCAATCGAGTTGTGAAAGGATTGCCGATTAGCCACCATCCCCAGTTCGGGCTGGTTTCGGGATAGTATAAAGTATAAGTGAAATCGCCGTCCGGATAGGGCGTTCCGTAAACATCCCAATATGTATTGTCCAGCCAGGTCTTAAGGAAATACCCCTTGCCCCGGACAAACCCGGAAGGCAGTTCCATAGTTCCGGCATCCTGATTGTAGCCGTAGAGATTGGACGAAGAAGGATCGATGGAGAAGGGAACGATGTCGTCGGCAAACTGAATTGCAGGATTATTCGGCACAGCATTAATAGGCACCGCGATTAGCTCCCATCCCATCTCCGCGCGAGGCTGAACTTGCACACAAGCAGGAATCGAATAGGGCATAGTCAAGTCGCCGTAATAAAAGGTGATGTCGAAACAGTAGTCGCCTACCGGGGTCGTCCATGCATTGTTTATCAGACCGAAAGTTATACATTCCCCGGGAAGGAAATAGCCGGCTTGAGGCTCGATGAACATAGACGAAATCGGCCCGTCAATGACGTAAACTTCGCTTTCATTCTGATCCACAACCCAGAACCTGCCTAATTCGTCGATGTCCAGGCCGGCGAGGGCATTGCCGCCCGGTGCCGGAACAGGAATCACGTTGATTATCGTATTAGTAACAGGATCAATCTCAGCTAAACGATTGTCCTCATCGTTAACAGCATACCAAATTGTTCCACGGAGGGGATGGTAACAAATACCCGCACAACCGGGCGCGGAATATGCCCTGATAGTTGACCCCGGATTTGGCCAGCTCAGGCCTTGAACTTTATATATCAGGTTCCTATTCCACCCGCCAATATAGAAAACATCCTCGACAGGGTCGAATCCGATGCCCCGCTGACTAACTGGAGTCCAAATATTGACAGGATCGAATAGAGAATCGACTATCGCACCGGTTATCGGATCGATGGCATATATTCCATTATCCCCGCCAACAGCCACCTGCCAGACTACACCGCGCAGAGGATCCCAGCACATATCGGCCATCCATCCCGCGCCGCCTACGCCGGTAACATCATAATAGTTACCGCTGTAATTACCAGCCGGGCGGTTATAGATATGATTATACTGGAATGTAGAAACATCGCCGACCCAGAAGTTGTCGGAATGAACCGAAACTCCCCATGCAACATCGCATTCGTCCGAATTGTATATGTTCCAAGTATCTCCCGGCGCTCTCGGTCTCAAACGATCTGGCGAAACTCCCACAGCCCTGCTGAAAGCATTCGGATTCGAGGGATTGGGACCGACTTCGATATCGATTCTGCTTCGCGCACCGCCCTCTAACATCATGGGCAAAGGCGGAAAATCGAACCAGACCGTGTCGTCGGAAGGATTGCAAATCTCGAAATAAACCGTGTCATCCTCACCATAAGCCAGTTGCCCCGTGATATCATCAGCAAGAATGGGACAAATCGGAATTATCACGAAAACCGTATCCCCGATAAATACAGAAACATCCTCCGAACCCGTGAAGTAGCCATATTTCACCGCCGACACAATCTGACTGCCATAAGAAACATCGTCGATGAAAAAGTGTCCAGAGGCATCTGTGGTCGTCTCTTTTCCATCAACGCTAACTCTGGCATTTTCCAGAACTGATATGGTCATGCAGTCATAAACATATCCCATAACAGCACCCTTATATGTTCCGCCGTCGGTGATTGCGAAGTCGTCCAGATACCATCCGGCATCCGCCGAGGAGTAATCATCTGCACCAAATCTCATTAGAATGTTCGTAATCGGACCGAATTCGGAAATATCGAGGATGACCTGTTCCCATCCGGTCGGGCCTTGGCCCCAACCATCCTCTCCACCCATGGGATTTCCCCACGAATCGTCGATGATATCGGTATAAGGAGGAATAGGATCGTCGATTTCGCTCCACGACGAACCGCCGTCGTCGGAAATCCAGAAATTGCCGCCGTCCTCCATGTCGTCGATGTAAGTCTCAGTCTCGATCCATTGCCAGAAAGAAAGTTCGGTGCCGCTTACCGAAGGCACCGGAATATTAAGGGTATAAATGCCCGCAGGGGGAGTCATATAAGCCGTAGTATAGTAGCCGTCAATGTTTGTCGCCCAGCAGTTGTCGCCACCGTGAGAGCCCGGAGGTCCGACCATAAACGGGGAACCCCATTCCCACATTCCCGATGAAACAGCTCCGCCGCCATCATCCTCGAAATCCTCGAACCATTCGGGAACCGCAGGATCGAGAACCAAAAGCCGATACTCGGTATCGACATTGAGGGTCTCACCAGCCGATAGACTAAAAACCGGCGTGTAATCCGATGTATAACCGCCTCGGGAAGCAAAAATCTGAACGTCGCCTATACTGACGCCGTCCATGAAGAAATATCCGATTGCATCAGTGGTTGCGGTTAAACCTGTGCGAAGTTCTGTAATAAGAATTCCCGGATCGCCCACAGGACCGGTGTCCGACAAATCCGCCCAACCCTCGATGTAACCGGCAAACCTCGGCTCCAATGAAAAATTGATGCTTATGGAATCCCCTACAGGAAGGGTTACCCCGAAAACCGTGTCAGGGTGATAGTCGGGATGATAACAATAAACATCATACATCCCCGGAGGAACGGTTTCCACACGGTAATATCCTGTAGCCGACGATGTTCCGGAGAAGGGGAAACCTACACAACCAACCTGCGCTCCCGAATTATCGCTGGTTCCCTCAAGGTTAACATTGCCGTATATCAAACCCGAAGGCGGCGGTTCCGTGCTGTATCTAATAGTCCTTTGCGGATGAAGACTATATGACGGATCGCCAAATATTCCGCCGGTGTGATGATATGCCTTTCCATACTCGCCGGTCTTATTCTCGACACCCATCTCGATAGGATCAAAATTGCTGGGCAAGATATTGAAACGAACATCGATAGCGCTGTTTCCACCCGGCTGAGGCAAGGATGCCGGATTCCAAATCTGAATCTGGCAGTTGAATGCCGTATCGAAAGCCCCAAGCTGATGCCAATCCTCAAAGGAAAATAGAATAAAATTCCCCGCAGGATCTTCATAATAAGTTGCAGTCGGAAAATAAGGACCTTCGCGGTGAGAAGGAGTCCCCTCGGAGAAACCGGTAAGATCGTCCCAGCACCATGCGAGGAAATTGTCCATCCACCCGCTAACGGTGGGTATGTATTCCGTCCAGAACCAGTTCCCGAGAGGGTCTTCGCCGAATTTTATCCATCCGTTGGAGCAAACCCACAGGCTGTCGTATTCTCTGCCGAAGAAAACCACAGGGAAGGGCAGGCCGGTCTTCAGAATCCTCGCGTCGTCATCCTCCAAATCTGAAAGATTCTCCGTGACACCGCTAACCCAATGGGTATCCGGCGACATCGGAAAACCAGTGTAATTCTCGTAAATGTAGTATTGTCCCTCGATGAGAGTCGAGAAAACCTCCGTAGAACCCGCATTTGCAGGGAAGTAGGAGTCTGTTGCGCGAATATAGTAATCAAGCTCGTTCCAACCCACCAAATCAGGAATATCGAAGGTATAGTTGCCGTTGCCGTCGGGGCGCGAAGCTTCATAAGTCATTGGATAGCAATCGAATGGCATGCCGTCAACTCGGTAGCATAACTCAACGCTACTAACATTAACTCCCGTATAATCGTTCAAATAAGCTACCACGGGAACTGAAGTAGTCCCCAGTGGATAAAGAACCCGCGGACCAAGATGAGAAATACTCGGCGGCGCAGGCTCGGGTTCTGGAAGATAGCCGTAAACCGCAACATCGTCTATAGCCCACCAAACGTCGTTGTTATTATCATACCAAAAACAAACTTTCGCGTTCGAACTGCTTCCAGCCCAAAATTCGATTCGATATCTATTTGTAACCGAGTTAATCCGGGTTCTGCCGTAGGTTCGTGCGGTTCCCCACGAAGTCCCGCCATCGGAACTGACGAGAATAAACGCCGAACCAGAACCGCCTCCGCCAAAAAGATCGTAATTCTCAAATACTTCCACCACAATAGAATCGAAACCCGGCGATGCATCGAAGTTCGGTGTGAATAACGAATCGTCGTTGTTTAATTCATATTGCACTATCGCGCAATTCGACCCTGTTCCGGGAAAGGATCCCTGATGCCAGTCGCTGTTTGCCAAATGGGGCGGGTTCTGAGACCAGCCCGCAGGCAAATAAGTATCGAAAGGCTGTGTAGGAATAAGCTCAACAACCGTCTGCCCAAAAAGGACAAATACCGGGGCGATTAAAAAAAGTAGGCTAAATGCTTTTTTCATGTCAGTTCACCTTTTCAATTTGATGGCGATACATAATCTATATAATTAAAAGAGAAATGTCGAATTAGTCAAGTTCTTATTTTATGAATGGATAAAAAAGACTGGGGCTTCAATCAGGGCAATAAGCATAACCCTCGAAGGTATAAATCATTGCATTACAACAGGTTTTTTTCTCCTCGCCGGGTTGCTTCGGCAATCCCCTTTTTAAAAAGCTCGCCGACCATATCCTCACGGTAACCGCAAGTCGATCGGAAATCGCTGATGGGCGTGCATTCGGTTACAAGAACCTCCGCCGCGCGCTCTAAAATTTCTTCGGACAATACTACCCCCTCGAGAATCATCTCCGATTCCGGCGCTCGAATGACCCTAGGTGCGACCGCAGACAGCGCAATACGGACATTTTCCAGTCTTTTCGATTTCAAACACCCGGACAACGCTACACCGACTTTGGTAATTGTCATAGCCGCCCGTGAACCCAGCCTTTCGTAAAATCCGAAGAAATTCTCTCCAACTGCCGGAATTTCAAATCCCAATATCAATTCATCCGGTTCGAGAGCGTTTCTGCCTGGGCCGAGATGGAAATCTTCAACAGCCATGCGCCTTTCGCCTCTAATGCTTTTTATTACAATCTCCGCGCCATGGGCGATTAATGTCGGGAAGGATTCCGCAACAGGGCTTGAATTCGCCACATTCCCGCCGACAGTCGCGCGATTGCGGATTGCCGGGCCTCCCATCACAGCACTGCTTTGCGCCAACAGGGGAGCATTTTCCCGCATAAGCCGCGATTCCGCGATTTCGGCATGGGTCATGTTCGCGCCGACGTGAACTTTCCCGACCTCGAGACGCAAATAATGCAGTTCCGGTATTCCCGATATATCTATCAGCTGAATCTTCCTGCTGGAATCCTGCAACTGCACCATCAAATCTGTGCCGCCCGCAAAAGGTTTCAGGCTCGAATTCTCCGTGATGGCTCCAAGTGCCTCATCGAGGCTTTTAGGGCGAATGACGCTTTCTATTCTGAGCATCTTCTTATCCTTTCGATTCCATTTTTTACCGCCAGCATTTCCGCCACAACTGCGACAGCGATTTCCCCCGGTTCTACTGTGCCGATATTTAGCCCGATAGGCGCATGAACCTTTGAGATAAGCTCTTCGGATACCCCCTCATTTCGAAGCCTTGAGAATACGTCTGCGGTTTTGTATTTGCTTCCCATCATACCTACATATGTCGGAATTATATCTCGCGTCAAAATTGTTTTAAGCACAATCTCGTCCCCTTTATGTCCGGCAGTAACAATCGCGACGTAGTCCTCCGCGCCGATGGGTGATTTTCTCGCCAGCTCGGCATAATCGCCTGTCATGTATTCATTTGCCTTAATATTCTCCGGTTGGGCGGCTCCGGGGCGGTCATCGCAGGCCACCACATGCCAACCCGCGACAGCAGATGCTTTGGCTATTTCTCTCCCCACATGTCCCGCGCCAAAAAGCCAGAGCTTCATCTTAGGCCTAATCGGTTCGAAAAACATTGTAGCCTTCCCGCCGCATTCCGCGCCAAGAGGTCCGTCTTTGCCCATCTCATATTCAACAAGACCAGCCTCGTTCGATTCGAGTCTTCGCAGAGCTTCTTCTATAGCGGTTGTTTCCAGAATTCCACCGCCCACTGTGCCGAAAGCGGAACCGTCTGCCAAAACAGCCATCTTCGCCCCCGGACGCGCCGGTGTAGAGCCTTCCGCAGAAACCACAACGACATAAACACCGCCGTTCTTTAGAGACAATGCGATATCCCCAAGGGTAAGGACGCTCATTTCACCTCCTCGAGACGTTTTGCCGCCATCAAAACCCCCTCGATAATCTTTTCGTAACCCGTGCATCTGCAGAGGTTTCCGGAAAGAGCGATTACAACCTCATCGCGGGTGGGGGAGGGGTTGCGCCGCAAAAGCTCCGCCGACGCCACTACAAACCCCGGAATACAGAATCCGCACTGCACGGCTCCGCAATCCGCAAAAGCCTCTATGATGGCCTTTCCCATTTCGGTTTTCGAAATTCCCTCAATGGTCTCAATTTCCGCACCTTCGGCCTGAAATGCCGGGATAATGCATGAATTAGCCAGTCTGCCGCCTATGATTATCGAGCAGGCTCCGCATTCACCCTCCCCGCAACCCTCTTTGGTTCCGGTCAGGTCGAATTTCTCGCGAAGGACATCCAGGAGCCTATCCGAAGGCGAAATCTCCGCCGAAACAGGCTCTCCGTTGAGCTTAAAACTAATTTTCATTATTCTTCTCCTTAAGTCCCGCCCAAACCCTTTCCGGAATTAGAGGCTGTTCGCGGAAACGCACTCCTACAGCATCATACACCGCATTTGCAACCGCGGGAGCGATTCCCATAAGAGGCTGTTCCCCGAAGCCCTTCGCGCCGAAAGGCCCTTCTTTATAGGCCGCTTCAATAATAATCGGAACGATTTCCGGTGCATCAGCTGTTGTTGGAATATGATAAAATGAGAACCTTGGATTCATCGGAATTCCAGCTTCGTCGATGAGATATTCTTCGATAAGCGCGTAACCCGCACCCTGCAAAGATCCTCCCTCGATTTGTCCCTCGACGAGCTGAGGGTTTATGGCTTTACCCATGTCGTGCGCCGCCCATAGTTTTTCCAGCCGGACAACTCCGGTGCGCGTATCGACGGCCACCTGGGCGACATTTACCGCCCAGGAGAACACAACATAAGCGTCGCCGTGCCCCGTCTTTTCGTCCCAGCTAGTCGGCGGGCTTGAATCCTGGCCGACTACCGACAGGCCTGCCTTCGCACGAAAGGCTTTCTCGACCGCAGAATCCCAACTGATGAATCGGGAAGGATCATCCGTTCGGAAAACCCTGCCCTCGCCAAAACCTATATTCACGGCCTTTGTGCCAAGTTCATCCGCGACTGCTCTGGCGATATTGCTCTTGATTATCGAACAAGCCGCCAATAGAGCGCGCCCGCTCATCGTAGTAGCTCTGGAAGCCACCGTAGGACCGCTGTCCGGCACGCGACTCGAATCCACCGGCAGGCAATAAACTCGTTCGTAATCGATTCCAAAAGCCTCCGCGACTATCTGCCCGAGAACCGTGCGCATTCCCTGGCCCATCTCCGTCGTGCCAACAGCAAACTGCGCACTGCCGTCCTGCTGGACGCTGATGAACGCTCCAGTCCTTGCCAGATGTGTTCCTCCCGCTCCGAGGCCTACCCCATAATAAATTGTCGAAACACCGACCCCGCGCCGTATCGGACCCGTTTCCCGCGAAAGCTTTTTGCGGAGCTCGAAATAGTCGCTCTTTGCCAACGCTTTGTCCATGCACTCCTGCAGTCCCACCGAGTCAGAAAGTATCTGCCCGGTTACCGTTTCGTCGCCTTCATTTATATGATTGATTTTCCGAAACTCGATTTCATCCATTCCAAGTTCTTCCGCAAGCTCGTCTATTGCAGATTCTATAGCAAAAAGGGTTTGCGGCGAACCGAAACCGCGGTAGGCTCCGCAGGGAACCTTGTTGGTGGCCACCGCCCTCGCATCGACTTTGGCATTTTCGATTCGATAGGGGCCGCAACTGTGGACAATCCCCCGCCATAACACAACCGGCGACAATGTCGAATATGCTCCGGCATCGAAAAGGATGTCGATTTCCGCCGCCTTAATCACACCGGTTGCAGTTGCTCCGATTTTCACCCGAGTTCGCGATGGATGGCGCTTGCTCATCGAAAAGAAATCCTCGGTGCGATTCAAAATAAGCTTAACCGGCTTGCGAGAAGACAAAGCAAGCAAGGAAGCCCAGCCCGCAACCAGAGAGGGCACGTCCTCCTTGCCGCCAAAAGCTCCGCCAGTAGTCGTCTGCACAATTCTAACCTTCGACTGAGCCAGCCCGGTAACATCTGCCACCGCACCATGGACATAGAAAGGACACTGCATCGTGCCGTAAACATCCACACCGCCCTCCGCAGAAGGCATAGCCAACATACCCTGCGGCTCCAGATAAGCGTGTTCCTGATAAGCCGTGCGGTAAGTCCGCTCGATGACCGCACCGCATTCCGCAAATCCCTTATCTATGTCGCCTCTCCGTATCTTATGGTGCGAGAAGACGTTATCCTCGCCGAAAAGAAGCGGCGAATCGGCATCCGCAAACTTCTCCGAATCGGTAATCGGTTTTCGCGGTTCGATTTCCAGCTCGATGGCCTCCATAGCCTGAAATGCCTTTGCTTCAGATTCTGCGGCGACAATAGCAATCGCCTGGCCGTAAAAACGAACCTCATCCTCGGCCAGAAATGGCATATCATCGAAAACTATGTGGCAGATATTCTTCCCCGGCACATCCCGCGATGTCAAAACTGCATGAACCCCGTCGATACTACGCGCTTTTTCAACATCAAGCCGCAATATTTTTCCGTAAGGCACTTTCGAGAATAGGACTTTGCCCACCAGCATTCCAGGCAACTTCATGTCCGAAACATACTTAGCCTCGCCGTTAGCCTTCGCGACGGCATCGACCCGCCGAACTCTTTTTCCTACAGCCATAACTTTTCTCCGTGTTTTGTCCCAATGTATTCTTCATACAACTCAGGCGTATTTATATCGATGGAAATCCCCCGGTCATCAACCGCGACAAACCGCCGCCGGTCAGGATTTGCACGGACAACATGCCTCGCTCCAACCTCCAGGGGCGCCGTGGCAAGCTCGTCGAAAAGAACGCGCGGAAAAATCACAGGATGTCCGCCCCGGTTCTCGTTCACAGGCGAAACGATGCATTCTGGATGGGAGTTGTGCTCTTCGATAAGTTTGCGGTATGTCGAGATCTCAACCAGTGGATAGTCCGTCAGCGCAATAAGCCCGCCCGTATGCTCCGAAGATGCCGATTCAAGGCCTGTCAGAAGAGAAGACAACATATCCATTTCCGGCTTCGGATTCACTGCGATATCCACTCCCTCGGGAACGAAAGGTCGAACCTCGTCGGCGTGAAATCCAAGAACCACGGTAATATCCTCGATTCCAGCCTCCATCATCGCCGAGATGATGACCCCCATAAAAGTGGAGTCACCGATGGGCATTAGCGCTTTAGGACGCGACCCCATCCGCTCGCCGCGGCCTCCTGCGAGAAGAACTCCCAGTAACTTTGTGTCCATATTTTCCATCTTCCTCGATTAATTCTAATCTACTGAATAATAAAACCGCCAATCCCAACTGTCAACCCTTTCCGAATCGAAAAAGTGAACCTGTGGGAACACATGTGATTCTTCGGTTCGCTAAAAGGCTATCAACAGGTTTCCAATACTACTTCTAAGTTTATATATAATAATAACTTACGCTATGATAAATCCGTTGGCACGACGAGTGCACTCCTCATTTCCGAAAAGAATTGTTTTTTTTGAAAATACTCACTAAATTCAATTCTTCCAATTTTCGAACGCCGGTAGGGGACGAGATTAACTTTAAGCCGCGGCCACGGACTCGAGTTTGTCGTCCCCATCGGTTTTTTTATTTTTCACGATTTCCTTAGGAAAGATGTTGCTAAAACCGCTTCCATATATTAATTTGTTTGAAATATCACTGAGGACTAAATGAAGATACTTCTCACAAACGATGACGGAATCCATTCGCAAGGCCTTCAAAACCTTGCCCATAGCCTCGCGGAAGAATACAGCGTGGTAGTGGTAGCCCCTGACCGCGAGCAATCTGCGGTCGGACACGCTATTACTCTATCAAATCCTCTGAGAATAACCGAGATTTCCAACTCATACGGAATCCCTACTTTTTCATGCAACGGAACCCCCGCAGATGCAGTAAAATTAGGTCTAAAAGTGATTATGGACGAACCTCCGGCACTGCTCATTTCTGGAATCAACAACGGCGCGAATGTCGGTGCGAGCCTTATTTATTCCGGAACAGTTTCTGCGGCTACCGAGGGAATCCTCCTGGGAATACCATCCATGGCCGTTTCTCTCGATAATAGACTCGGTGGCGATTACTCTGCGGCGATAAAATTCACATCCTTCATCGCACGAAAAATAATCCAAAACAGCCTCCCCGACGGCATCCTGCTGAATATCAACGTCCCCGATCTCCCCATCGAAGAGATAAAAGGCGCAAAAATTGCCGTCCAGGGAAGAACCAATTTTAACGATTTTTTCGAGAAAAGACGTGACCCCCGAGGACAGATTTATTACTGGATGGCCGGTTCTATGGTAGCGGACGATTCTCACCCTGACCACGATGTCTCCGCCCTTAGCGACGGCTATATTACCATAACCCCCGTAAATTACGATCTCACTGCCCGAAAGTTTCTCCCGAAGCTGAAGAATTGGGGTTTCGAAAAGCAATGGGAGGAAAATGTTCGTTGATCTTCTCATCCTTCTCGGAGGGATTTTCGTGCTCTATGTCGGCGCGGAGGGTATGGTCAGGGGCGCGAAACGCCTTGCGATAACCCTCGGAATCCATCCTCTGGTAGTGGGTTTGACTATCGTAGCTTTCGGGACATCCGCTCCTGAACTCGTAGTGTCCATGACAGCCGCTCTGCGCGGTTCTCCCGCCATAGCCCTCGGGAACGCCCTCGGGTCCAATGTCGCCAATCTCGGCCTAATTCTCGGAATCTCCGCCCTCATAGCCCCCATCCGTGTTGAGGACAGAACCGTCCGCCTCGAGGTTCCCATCAGCATCTTTGCGGCCGTTTTTCTCTATCTTTTCGCCGGCGATCTTGGTATCAACGCGGGCGAGGGAATTATGTTGCTTGTGGGTTTCGTTGCGATTTTCTTCGTTGCAGTTTTTCCTCAGATTGTTAAAAATTTCAAGGTCATTCCGAAAGAATTTGACATCGAACTGGAAAACCCCATCACTCAAGAAGAAATTAACGAGGCAAGAGCCCGCCAGTCGTGGGTTTCCGACATTCTTCTTGTGTGTCTCGGTCTTGCCGGTCTTGTCTTCGGCGCCGACCTGACTGTGGACTCGGCAATAAAGATCGCCATGGAGCTTGGTATAAGCGAAATGGTCATCGGTGCAAGCGTAGTCGCTCTCGGAACAAGCCTGCCCGAACTTGCAACATCAGTGGTCGCCGCTCTGAAGAACGAGCCCGACATTTCGGTCGGAAATGTTATCGGCTCTAATCTCTTCAATACCCTTATAGTTATTGGTCTGCCAGCCGCTATCACAGGGCATCTGCCAGTTGAGAAGGATGTCCTTATATATGATTTTCCCGTTATGATAGGCCTGTCAATCCTCGTTCTGCCCCTTTTAAGCTCGGACAGAAAACTCGACAGAACCGAAGGCCTCGGCCTGATATTAGTTTACTTAGGCTATTTAGCCCTGATTATCGTGAGGCCTCAGCTAATGCTGAATCCGGAGGCCTTCTGGCCGTATTAGATCCGAAATAGCACAGCTAACCTGGAAATTCTCGCATTTCTCTTTCGCGTAGCAAATTCCGATATAACGCCATCTGCGGTATGCAATTACTGCGTAACCAAGCCATGGGGGACTTTTTTCTCGAAAAGCTGTCATTTATTTTTTTATTTGTTTGACAAAAGGACAATATACCTATATTTTACCCGCTTGTTCGATAAGTATTTTTTTGAATGTTGAATTAAGTAATAAAAACAAAAGAGAGAGGAGTTACCGTGGCAACAAAGGAATACGCCACAGAGAACATCAGAAATATCGTTCTCCTTAGCCATGGCGGCGTCGGCAAAACCACCTTCGCGGAAGCGGCATTATTCACAACCGGCGCGATTAACCGCATGGGTAGCATCGACGACGGCAATACCGTCAGCGATTACCACCAGAAAGAAATCGAACGCAAAGGCTCTATACAGCTATCATTGCTGTTCGCCGAACATAAAGACAAGAAGATAAACATCCTCGATACTCCCGGTTACGCCGATTTCGTTGGCGAACTTATCAGCGGAGTTCGAGTGGCCGAAGCAGGGGTTATGCTCGTCGGCTCCCAAAGTGCAGTCGAGGTTGGAACCCAGACCGCATGGGGACATCTCAGCGGCAAACCCTGCATGTTCCTCGTGAACCGCATGGACCGCGAAAACGCCGATTTCTCAAAAGCCGTCAAAGAGCTTAAAGAAGCTTTCGGAAACGGTGTAGCTCCCCTCGCCGTGCCCATCGGCGCCGGAGATTCCTTCAGCGGCGTTGTAGATATGCTCGAAAACAAAGCATACTCCTACGATTCCGGCGGAAAAGGGATAGGAAAACCCTCCGATATCCCCGCCGCCTTGCAGGATGAAATCAATGAATTCAGAACTCAGCTCATGGAATCCGTCGCCGAGAGTGACGATACCCTAATCGAAAAGTATTTCGAAACAGGCGAGTTGACTCCGGAAGAACTGACTAACGGTCTCCGCAAAGCCGTCCTCAACGGCAAACTTTTCCCGGTGCTTCCAATTAGCGCATCTAACAATATCGGAACGGATATCGCTCTAAACCTCATCGTTGACCTCCTTCCCGCTCCGAATAAAGTAGGCGAAGTTGCAGGAAAACCAAATCCAGAAGCCGAAGAAGCCACCGAAACCCGCAAGGTCAGCGAATCCGACCCGACATCCGCCCTTGTTTACAAAACGTTCAGCGAAGAGCATGTAGGCAGATTGACATATATCAAATGCTACTCCGGTAGCATCAACAACGGCCAGGACCTCTACAATCCCGAACAGAACAGCTCCGAAAGAATCGGAACCCTTTATGTTCCAAGGGGTAAAGACCGCAAAGAGGTCAAAAAAATCGCCGCCGGAGATATTGGCGTTACAGTCAAATTAAAATCGACCAATACCGGAGACACGCTCTGCGAAAAATCCAAACCAATCGTCCTGAGCCCCATCCAGTTCCCCCATCCTGTAATCGATGTCGCAATCGTCGCCAAACAGAAGGGTGAAGAGGACAAGATCGCAACCGGTCTTGCCAGACTGGCCTCGGAAGACCCCACTTTTACATATAATGTGGACTCCGAACTCAAGCAAACCCTTCTCTACGGCATGGGCGAACTTCAGCTCGATATGATAGTCGATAAGCTCAAAGAACAGTTTGCCGTCGAAGTGGAACTCAAAAGACCAAAAATAAAATACCGCGAAACAATCCGCAAAACCGCCGAAGCTCAGGGTCGCCATAAAAAGCAGACCGGCGGCAGAGGCCAGTTCGGCGATGTCTATCTTCGGCTCAGTCCTCTCGAAAGAGGCTCTGGCTATGAGTTCCTCGACGAAATCACCGGCGGAGTCGTGCCGAGCAAATTCATTCCGGCCGTCGATAAGGGCGTTCAGGAAATTATGGAAAAAGGCGTCCTCGCCGGATGCAAGGTCGTGGATGTCTCCGTAGCTCTCTACTACGGCTCATACCATACCGTGGACTCCAGCGAGATGGCTTTCAAGCTGGCCGCCCATCTGGGCTTCAAAGCCGCTTTCGAGAAAGCCGACCCATACATCCTCGAACCCTACGACAATGTCGAAATCATCGTCCCAGAAGAATTCACCGGCGATGTAATGGGCGACATTTCTTCGCGCAGAGGCAAAATTTCCGGCATGGAACCCACCGGCGCTTTCACAAAAGTCAAAGCTCAGGTTCCTCAAGCCGAACTCTACAAATACTCGACAATCCTCAGAAGTCTGACTCAGGGACGCGGATTCTTCTCAAGGGAATTCTCCCACTACGAGGCCGCTCCGCACGATGTTCAACAGCAGATCATCGAAGATTCCAAAAAGACCGAAGAAGAAGAATAGCCAATCTGCAACAAAAAAAGGCGAACCGATTTCGGTTCGCCTTTTTTTTTATTCCCATTCGCTTATCATAGTAGCCAGTGGGGGTTTGGGCGTCAGAGTTCACGCACCTTTTCTACTACAGCCGAGTAATCCGCCGCTTTGTAGAACGCCGACCCCATAACGAGTATATCCGCGCCGCCCTCGATTACGCGCAGAGCGTTATCCGGAGATATTCCGCCGTCGATAGCTATCATCATCGACGGCTTTTCACGGTTGCGAATTTCATCGGCTTTCAGCAGGTTAAGATATCCTTCTTCGAGGAATTCCTGACCGGCAAACCCCGGGAATACAGTCATGATAAGCACCATCTCGATATGCTCGATAATCTTTTCAAGCGATGACATATCGTTGTCCGGGTTGTAGCTGATTCCCGGTTTCACGCCCATTTCTCTAATCTTATCCGCAATTTCGATTGCCTTGTCGGGCGAATCACATATTTCATCGTGAAATGTGATGTATTCACATCCGATTTTAGCGAATTCCGGTGCCCATTTTAACGGATCGGTAACCATCAAATGAGCATCGCAAGGCAAACTTGTAGCCTTTGTAACAAAGCTCGAAATCTTCGGCCCAAAACTAATGTTCGGCACAAAATGCCCATCCATAATATCGAGATGAATCATGTCCGCGCCCGAGGATTCCGTCTTGCGAATCTCCCTCTCCAAATTCCCGAAATCCGCCGCCAAGACCGATGGCGCAATCAAAACATCGTTGCTCATACCATATCCTTTCTTTTAGAAACAATCTCCCGCACCATCTCGAACCACTCTTCGGCTTGACTTTTACGAGAATACCGACCGGTAGGTATGTGCCTGACGAGAGCGTTTGCGGCGAATTTCGCCTTCAAATCCGCCAATGCCATTGTTGCAGATTTAACGTCCTCCGGAGCGATCAAAAGCGCGTTGGGAATATCTTCCAAAAGCTCACGAGCTTCGCCATCCGGCAAACAGGCCAGAATAGGGTTCCCCAACCCGATGTATTCGTATGCCTTGCAGGTTGTCAAACCCCTTCCCCCCGGGCGCGGGTCTATATATAATAAGGAAACATCCGCCTCTGCGCCAACCTGAAGGGCTTCCCGATGGGGCAGAAATCCCAGAAGTTCGATTCTATCGCCCAACTCCAGTCTCGCGATGTCGTCGCTAAGCCTCTGCGGATAACGTCCTGCGATACGCAACCGCACTCCCGACGTCTCAGCCATAGCTTCCAGAACCGGCCATGGATATCGAATATCCGAAAAAATCGTTCCAAGGTAGAACAGCGTCAGCTCATCGTTTTTTCGCGAGAAGTCCAACCCCTCGAAATCCTCCGGCGCGTAGCCGTTGGGAATATATTCGACTCGAACATTGGGCGCAAAACTGCGCATCTCGTCGCAAATCGCGTCGTAAACTCCGGTTATCAAATCGGCACGTCGAACAGTTTTTCGCGCAAGCCGCCTATTAATAATCCTGTGAGGCAAAGGAAGCTTAGGCCTGATAGGATTCTCCGTCCACGAATCCCGAAAATCGAGAATCAAAGGCAAACCCAAAGCATCCGCCGCGCGTCTTGCCGCCATGGCTGTGGAATAAGGGGGGCACGTAGCCCAAACAAAATCGGCAGACGGCTCAGCCATAACCCCCAGCTTCGAAGCCGGACGAATCCACCATATCTTGTTATCCGGAAGGACGAAATAATCGCTGATGGGCGCGTGAATAGCTCCGGGCTTGCGTTTGCGGATAAAAATCAAAGGGTCGAGCCGTTCCGGAGTCCGCAGAACCTCGAAAGTAGAGGGTATCTCCGCCGTCAAACTATCGTCGCGGACATTGTAATCCCCCTCCGCCGCACAGATGACAGTCCCCTCCAAACCCAGTTCCGAAGCGTATTTCAGCATCTTAAGCGGCCTAATCGCACCGGGTCCGCCATGGGGAGGAAAATAAAAACTGTAAACGAGAGCCTTCATATTTTAAATCTAATCAAATAAACCCGCGCGGTCAATTTATAATCCGTTGCAGAACAATTTTTTTTCATTATCTTTCATTTACTATGAGAAAAATAATCCTATCGATCATAATCATTTCAGCTGTAGCCCTCTCCCAGGGCCTTCCTGTCGCTACAACTATCGCGCCCCCTAACGACGACGGCACCATTCGATGGTTCGGCTGGTCAATCGCGACCGGCGATTTCAACGGCGACGGCCACGGCGATATAGCAATCGGTGCGCCACGATCCGATCGCCCGCCGACCCATCCCGATTCCGCCCTCGGATACGCCGGCAGAGTCGATATCTACTTCGGACCCATTCCCGAAGGCTTCCACGACGGCTTTTCCCTGCCGCCCGACCACACTTTGTATGGAGCGGACTCATCCGGCCAGCTCGGTATCTCCGTCGCCAGTGCCGGTGATTTCAACGGCGACGGTTACGACGACCTCCTCGTGGGCGCAAACGCCGTGCGGGGGATAGGCGAGGCTTACATCTTCTTCGGAGGCCCGGCCATGGCCGATTCTCCCGACTATACCTTCGCCGGAATAGCCTCTGCGGACAACTTCGGGTATTCGTGCACCGGAATCGGCGACCAGAACGGCGACGGCTACGACGATGTCCTCGTCGGTGCCCTCTACAACGACGCCATCGGTCCGCGAACCGGCCAGTGCTATATCTTTTTCGGCGGAGACCCGGCGGACACTTCTGCAGACTTCGTAATCACAGGCCTCGACAGCCTCGACGATTTTGGCGTCGTGATGGACGGCCCCTTCGATTTCAACGGAGACGGCCAGCCGGACTTCGTAATCGGCGCAGTGCAAGCTGGCGGATACTGGTTCAAACCGGGAGAGGGCTATGTTTTCTATGGCGGCTCCCTCCTCGACGAAAACCCCGACTGGACAGTCACCGGCATTCACCCTATGGAATTTTTCGGCGGCGGAGCCTCCGCCCTCGGCGATGTTGACCGAGACGGCTACGACGACGCCCTTTTCGCGGGCTACAATCATCACAGCCCCCCTGATTCCGGCCTTGGGCGCGCGGTTCTGCTCTTTGGAGGAACTGGAGACACATTGACACTCATAGGCGACATGCCCGACCAGTTTCTCGGAAGTGAAATCGCCTCCGCTGGAGATTTCGACGGCGACAACCGCGCAGAATTCGCTATTTCCCAGGCGATCGACGACAACGGCGACGATTTCGGTTTCGTCAAAATCTATGGTATTAGGACTCTGCCGGATTCATCCCGCGAAATTCAGGTCGATACGGTCATATACAACCCGGCGGCTCGAAGCGACACATGGTTCGGTTATAGAATGGCCTCATTGCTCGACATCAACGGCGATTCCTACCCCGATTTCGCTGTTACCGACCCTCGAATGCCCAACGACCCCGGTCTTTACGAAGCTCAGGGCAGAGTCTATATTTACAATGGCTGGCGGGTGCTGTTCCCGATTTTCGCCGAGATAATAAATCCCCTCGACGGCGGTCGAACAGCCTGTCCGCGCCAGGGAACGGAAATCCGCCTGAGGCAGGAATTCGGCCTTGTGAATCTATCAGCGACAGTATCCGTCGAATCGGACTCTGGAACAAATCTATTTACCCTTGATTCTACTGCTCTTCAAATGATAAACGATACAACCCTCCTATTCACTCCAACCCGTGACTGGAACCACGGAGAGGAGGTTGTAATCACGCTTATTTCAGCCGATATGCCATCGGGCGAGGAACTTGACGCACCGGTAAGCGACAGCTGGATTGCCGATTTGCAAGCGCCCGCCGTCGAACCGCTGGTTTTAGATTTCCTCGATGACGACCCATATCCCGTTTTCTATTGGATAGTTACAGCCGACGATTACGACGAGGAACTCGAACATATTGGAAGCGGCGTTGTTTACTGCGATGCAGACTCCATATATCCATCCAACATTTTCGATGTCGAAATCGAGGGCGCGAAGGAGAGGAAAATCATCGCCGTGCCCCTCTCGGAACTGGGTTTGCGAGCGTCATACGCCGACTCTGTCACGATGTGCATATCGGGCATCCACGACGACCCTGACATGCCCTGCGGCCCGAACATCGCCGATGTTCTCTGCCAGACTCGCTATTTTGTCCGCGCATGGACGGCGGATTTGAGTTTCGAGTCGGGGAGTCTGGAGCCCACAGTTCTCACTATCGGCGCCCTTCCCGGAATGACCGATGCCTACGACCCCGCCGGCGACATCATTTTGCCGCCTATCCCCGCAGGCAGAGTCCGAGCGCGTTTGAGCCTTGCCAGCGAGGGGATTCCGGCTTATAACTCCCTCCTTCGCGACCTTCGATGTGCCGATGACGACACGATTCAATGGGTTGTAATCACCGAGGGAAGCGGTTTTGCGACTATTCGATGGAATCCTGATCTTCTGCCGTCTGGGAAATTCATCATCGACGGCAGAACCGATATGCGCATTGTTTCTGAATATGCTTTATCCCTTGGCGATACTATCGAAATAGATTTCACGACCGGTCCGAAAACCCTATTCCCGTTGGATTTCCATGCCGATTTCCCCCGATGGCAGATGGTTTCGTCTCCACTCTACCTCGATAATTCTTCGATGTCTCTCTATGAATCCTTTATCGACGCCCTTTTCGACGGTGCGGAAAAATGGATTTACACCTTTGATTCGGAAACCGGAATCTACGAAAACCCCGATAAGTGGCCGACGGGCAAGGGATTATGGTTCTATGTCAATCCAGATGAGATTATTGGAAGCTGGAACGTCCCCCTCGTGCAGGCAGGATGGCCTATCGACACGCTGAAAATCCCAATCCACAGGGGATGGAACCAGATAGGCGCGCCGATTACCGAGGTTACAGACAGCGAAATAGGCGCGGAACCTTCCGGAGCGCTGATTTCGGGCACCCTGTTCGGTTTCGGTGAGGCCGGAGACTATTATTTCGCGGACGCCCTGACACCGGGAGAGGGTTTCTGGATTCTCAGCGCGGCGGAGGGTGATTTAGTCGCGCCAATTCGCCCATCGACAGCCCGCAATAGCCTATCAGTAAAAGAATTGACAACCGACTTCGGAGCATATCCACCTAATCCTCCCGGATTTGCAGTCGTTCCGGAAAAACCGCAAAACCACTCCCTCGGCATCTTTCCGAATCCATTCAACGCGGCATGCAGAATTTCTCTGCCGGAGGATTTCGTCGGAGATATTCTCATATTCGACATCTCCGGGCGGAAAGTTCGAAGTTTCATCGACGCCGGGTCAGAAATTATCTGGCGGGGCGAGGATAATTCCAGCGAAGAACTTCCCAATGGTGTATATCTCATTAAAGCGGGCAACAGTGCGTTTTTCAAGGCGGTTCTTCTGCGTTAGGCACATTGAAGAGCACATCTTATCAACATCTTATCAACCGGCTTATTCACAAGTGGGACAATAACTTACCCAAAAATTCCCTTGCCTTATTCAGAATTAGCCCTAAATTGAATAATTATGTCTAAACTATGCAATAACGACCCCGCGATAATCCTCAAACGCCTGCTGGATATGGGCGAAGACGAAATTATCCTCCGACTCGGCGAAGGCGAACTCGAGAACGAGATAATCGACGAACCTGTGGAACAAATACCTATGCAAAATGAAGCAGATAGAATACAGAAGAATACATCTGATAGCAAACCGAATACAAATGACAGCGTTCTGCTTCATATTCCTTCCACCATCGAGGAGCTGGAGGAAGAGATACTCGCCGATGGCGGATGCCGTAAATGCGCCCTTTCCGAGGGGAGAGACAAAATCGTGATAGGCGTCGGTGACCCCAAGGCCAGAATCGTATTTATCGGCGAAGGCCCCGGCGCGGAAGAGGACAAGACGGGAATCCCCTTCGTAGGCCGTGCAGGACAGCTGTTGGACAAAATTTTCGAGGCCATGGGCTTATCCCGCGAGAAGGGAATTTACATCTGCAACATCGTGAAATGCCGCCCCCCGGGCAACCGCGATCCCCTGCCGGAGGAGTCTTCAGCCTGCATGCCTTACCTGCTCAACCAGCTGGAGATCATCAAACCCGCCGTGATATGCTGTTTAGGAAGAGTAGCGGCGCAGAATCTTCTGAACACCGACGCTACTCTCGGCAACATGCGCGGGAAAACCCACTATTTTCAGGGCATTCCGGTCATCGTAACCTATCATCCGGCTTATCTTCTGCGAAACGCGGCTGGAAAAAAACCGACCTGGGAGGACATGAAGACCCTCCTCGGAATTGCCGGTCTGCCTGTCCCTAAACCCTAAGCGTTGTCCTGAGCCTGTCGAAGGGAGCAATAACTAATTATGGAAGATAGACTACCCCCCCAGAATATAGAAGTTGAACGCGCGGTTTTAGGCGCGATGATGATCGAGCCGGAGGCCTTTTTCCGCGGACTCGAAATCCTCAAACCGGAATATTTTTATCAGGAGGGTCACGCTAAAATTTTTCAAGCCATGGAGGCCCTCGCCGAGAAGGACAGCCCTGCGGACCTTGTAACCGTAGCGGATCAGCTTCATAAAAGCGGTGATCTCGAGCGAATCGGAGGCAGAAGCTACATCGCCTCGCTAACCACCGGTGTTGTAACATCCGGCAATCTCGAATACCACGCCGAGATCATCCGTGAGAAAGCCGTTCTGCGCAAGCTTATCCATGTCGGCGGGGATATCGTCGCAAAATCATATTCGGAGCACGAAAGTATCGACGATCTTCTCGACGATGTCGAGAGCATGATCTTGCAGATAGGCGAACAGAGGCTTCGGGGCGATTTCGCCTCCCTCGACGATATAATTCCGAAGACATGGGAAAAGCTTGACGAAATCCGCAACAGTCCTCACGCAGTAACCGGTCTGGCTACCGGGTTTAAAGAACTGGACGACCTTACCAGCGGGCTCCACGGATCCGACTACGTCATCATCGCGGCGAGGCCTTCGGTCGGGAAAACATCTCTGGCTTTGGGGATGGCGCTTAACGTAGCGGTTGAGCAGGAACAGGGGGTAGCTCTATTCTCGTTGGAAATGGCCGCGGAACAGCTTGTGATAAGGCTTATGGCAAATAAATTCCGGGTAAATGCCCACTCCCTAAGAACCGGAAAACTGCGCAAATCCGATTTCACGCGCATCGGCGGCAAGTTGCCCCTCCTTGCCAAAGCTAATGTTTTCATCGACGACACACCCTCCCTGACCGTTCTCGACATGAAAGCGAAATGCCGAAGACTCATGAAACGCCACAGCATAGGCCTTCTGATAGTCGATTATCTGCAGTTGATAACCGCCGGTGGTCGTAGAATCGAAAGCCGTCAGCAGGAAATCACCCTCATATCCCGCCAGCTGAAAGCGCTTGCCCGTGAGTTGGACGTGCCAGTGATTGCGCTGTCTCAGCTTTCGAGAGCGGTGGAGTCCCGGGAAAACAAGCGCCCTATTCTCGCGGACCTTCGCGAATCGGGGGCCATCGAGCAGGACGCCGATGTCGTGATGTTCATTTACCGGCCAGAGATGTATGGTCTAAAATACACCGAAGTTTACGGGGAAGGCGGAATGGAGAAGAAAGTGCCCAGCGATGGAATCGCCGAGCTTATTCTCGCTAAACAGCGTAACGGCCCGGTGGGAAGCGTATTCATGACATTCCACAAAGAATACGCGACCTTCGAAGACCTCGCGCCAGCCGCCCTCGATAACCTCGCTGAGAGCTACGATGAGGATCAGTATGAGCACGGCGGAACATAGCCGTGAGCGAAACCACCCAAGAAAAGCATCCGAATGAGCTGACTTTCGACGCAGTATATGGTCGAAAAGAGCAGATGAGCGGGGTATTGGCATTGGTAACACTTATTGCCGCGGCCTTTGCCTTTCAGGTTTGGATGTCCGGAGGCGGAGCAGACACCCTTTTATTGAAAATTCTTGGTTTCATACCAATAGCCTTAGCGGGTGTTTTGTGGTTCGGAAGTCCGCGAAGATATACTCTGGGACGAGATTCTCTGCAAATCCACTCGGCCTTTTTTCATAAGACTATTCCTTACAAGGAAATACAAAGCGTAGAGTCCTTTCGGGAAGGTGAGATAGAGTTTAATGATGAAAGTCCCTTCCCGTCGAGTTTGATGACTCATCTTCACCTTTTCAGCCATCCTGTTTACGGAAAAATAAAATCGAACTCGAACACAATCTTTCCCGCAGTAATAATAGCAACCCAGAATGAAGCATTACTGCTCTCCAGCAATGACAACTCAAAGTTAGTCAAAGTTCTAAAAGAGCGCATAGATTAACCGGCTTTTAATTGTCCCTACAGGAACACTTTTTACATTCAGGAACATTCCTCCAATGCGCAATATTGCATAAGTATATGTAATATAATAAGTTAAGATTTTGGCATACGTTATGCATCATTTGGAAATGAAGAACTATTTGGGAGCAATTATGAATTTACGACAAAAATTTGAAGACTTCGCTTTCACGATGCTTTTCGCATGCATTCCGCTCATGATCTTTTTTGGGCTGTTTGCCCTGGCATCGGTGAGTTATGGAGCCCCCACTGCAGATGTCGAGTTGGAGCTCGAGAGAACTGACGCCATTCTTCTCAATATTAATGAAAACTTGCCCGATTACGTCCCCGAACAGGTTTTGGAACAGCTTGGTGTTGCAAATGAAATGCAGGCGGATGCCTATTCCGCGCTGGAAGAGGGTGAGAAAATGCTTGCCCTTCATATGACCATGCAGGCAAGGGAAACCGCCCGACGGGCAGAATCCATGATTTCCCAGCTCACCCCGGACGGTTCTGAAGCTCCCGATGGCCTTCTGCGGCTTATCGAGGGCAATGCAGAACTGATAGAAGAACTTTCTCCGGTTGTGGATGAATATGGCGGGGAAGTTTCCCGTTCCAATTTCTCAGCGGCAATCGACTTGCAAAGGGAAGCCTGGACAGCTTTTCAAAACGAGGATTACGAAGTTGCCGGAAAACTCGGCCGTATGGTGCAGGACAAACTGAATCAGGTTCGCAAAGCAATTAACATGACCGGAAGCCGGAATTATTCTGAACAGATTGCGGCGGAAATCGAACGAACATCGGAAATCCTTGTCCGAGCCGAAGAAAAGGTGCCGGAGGGCGCCGCCGAGGCTATGGACCTTCTGAGAACCGCCCGTGATATGTTCACTGAATCCGAGGCCCTTTATTCTCAGGGCCGCTCCAGTGAAGCGTCACGGATGCTTCAGGAAGTAGCGGTTATTGTTCAGAGGGCTGTAAAACTATCGGAAAAACGTAGTTTGCGGTCAGCGGAACTAATCGAAACAATATGCCGAACCGATGACTATCTCGATGTTGCCAGAGCACGAGTTGAGGAATCCGGTCTCGGCAACGCTCTGGATATACTCGAACGAGCCGACGACGTTCAGATATCCGCCAAACATGCCCTGAATGATGCTGAAAACGCCAAAGCCGAGAAGTTAACCCTCGAAGCCCGTCGGCTGGCGGATCTGGCAATACGAACTTCAAATGAAGAAGAAATCGGACTCGATAAGGTCGAGGGTGCAATCGCAAAAACAGACGATGTAATATCCAGGTATAGTTTCGATATCGAACAGTCGGGCAATGCCTCCGCAATAGACCTTCTGCGCCGCGCGGAACATTTTCAGGCAGAATCCATAACCCTAACTTCGCAGAAAAAATACCGCGAGGGTCTGACTATGACCAGAGCGGCTTTGGAGACTGTTCAGAGGGCGGCCAGAACAGCGGGTATCGAATAGATTTAAGATAAAAAATTTCAAAACGGGGGATTAGAAGCGCTCCCCTGGATCCCCCGAGAGAAAAACGACCCTTTTAAAAGGGTCGTTTTTTCATTATAAAATGCGGATTCCCCGCCAGTCCTTCCCTGACGTTTTGTCCGAAAATTTTACTGTAGTAGTATGTTCGCAAAGTTCTGCTGTATAACGATTTAACTGGGAAGTTCTCTAAAATAGTGTTCAGTGCGAATACAGTTCCGAAATCGTCCTTCGGGTGTCGGAGGGTGTAAACCATGAGCAGACGTTTGGCACGCAGACGTTCTTTTTCTGTAAGTATCAGCTTTCCGGTCTGTCTTTCCCTGGCGAGCAAGCTGTCCAGATGGAGAATCGCGCCTATGGTGGAAAACCTGCGAGTGCGATGTCCGATTAACTCGAGGGCCATGCCTATGGTGCTTCGCAAGTGTTGACTACGAACCTCGTCGGCGAGTCCCCAGAGGGGTTTCGGAGGTTGAACACCCGAAAGCCCGGTTTCATGGAAGAGTCTTTCTAACTCCATCCTTGCGGAGGCATATTTACGGTTTTCGAGAAAACGTAGGAAGGCTTCGCATTGCGAAGTTGTCTGATTTGATTTATTGTGGGTGTTTTCCATATCAGTGAGAAAAAATCTCGGGGCTTCTTATTCCGAAATATTTGCCTGTATTCGGAAGATAGCCCAATGGACGAAGTTTGGCCGGGTCGATTTTGCCCTCGGTGAAAACGTCTTCATCGATATGCACCGCTACGATTTCGCCTACGAAAAGATCGTGGGAGCCTAAGTTCAAAACGTTTCTGACGACGCATTCCAGATTCACCGGGCATTCGGCCACGAGGGGGACGTCGATTTCGTCAGCAGGGATACGGGTAAAACCGCATTCGGCAAATTTATCGATGCCCTCGCCATGAATAGTGCCCGATTTAGCGACGGAATCGACGAGGTCTTCGGAAGGGATATTGACGACAAACTGGGAGTTTTCTTGTAAATGCTTGTAACTGAAGCGATTATCTCTGCGAACGCCAATAGCTATCTGAGGAGGCTCGGAGGCCGCGACTCCTATCCACGAAATCGCGATGATGTTGTCGCCGAGAGACTTGCTTGCCACAGAGATTACAGCCGCAGGCACTGGCGCGAGGAATGGCGCGATATTGTCAAATCTTTTCTTCATTGTTCTCCTCTGATGGTTTTGAGTTCAAAATTGATAGTAACTATTAAATATATCGAAAAAATCGCCTATTTCCACCTTGATTTTCTTCAGGGATTAAAAAATCCCCCCTCCGAAAGCGAAGGGGGGAGAGGTTGAAAGCATATTTTTTGAGTTATTTGACCAAAGTAACCTTGCGATTCTGCGACCAGACGCCTCTTGAAAGTCTTACCAGATATGTTCCCGAGGGCACGGGAGATCCGCTCTCATCGAGGCCGTTCCAGACGGCTACGTTTTCCCCCGCGGCCATTCCGCCGTCGGCAAGGGTAGTAACTTTTTTGCCGAGGAGGTCGAAAATTTCGAGTTTTGCGTCCTCGAAGGGGGTTGAATATGCAATAGTAACCGCAGAGTTAAAGGGGTTCGGGCTTGGCGAGCGAAGCACGAAGGACGTCGGATTGTTCGGGAAAATAAGCTCCGGAACGTCCGCGCCGGGGTAAGTGATGCTGGCGGCCATCAGGAAATTGTAGTCATCGCCCCACCAGTAATCCATTGTTACCCAGTATCCTTCGTCGTCGGTTGTTATGTTGCGGATGCCGTCCCCTGGGGAACCGGAGGCATCGTCCACAGCTGTTAGGACGAAGTCATATATAGGCGGATATGGATCGGAATCCGGGCAGTGTGCCACGGCAAAGAAATCCGAAGATATCGCTTCGTCGAACTGCGCGGTTACAACATAACTTGTCTCCGCCACCGCTATCCATAACTCCTCGTTCGGTATTGTGTAAAGGGCGATGGCTTCATCGGGCAGAATATCGCCGCCGGATGCCTCTGTTGTGCCGAGATACATGTCCATATCGGACATTGTCCAGCAATATGCTATTCCGAAGTGAATGGCGACAACCTTGAGGCTGGGAATGGCAGGGGGAGTGAACCTCACGGCGCATGCATATTGATCGAAGTAGTGAGTGTCGGGCATGAAGAAGGGGTATATTTCCGCGGCGTCTTCATTATACAGATACAGATAATCGCCGTCGTAATCGGGGGGCGGGGGACCTTCACAACCGGCGTCGAGGCCGACATCTGAGAAGCCGTCGCATATAGCCGATTCGATGGAACTCCAGTCTCCGGCGCTTCCATAAAGATCTTCAGCGGCTCGAAGAACGTTAACCGCGCCGTCGGCAAATTGGCTTGTTTCTGTAAGATATAGCCGAAGAGCTCTGAACCAGATTTCCCATCCTCGGGATCTTCCGAGGTGCTCATCGACCATTTTAGCATATGCGAGGGAGGGAATGGAACAGTTTGTGTGAACTCCGCCGTGGTCCATGCTTTCCGGGAGGTTATTATATTCACTCATATGCGCCGGCATCGGCGGATCGCAGGCATGGGGATTGTCCATATAACGCATAGCGCTTCCGCCGAATCCCGGGCCGGTAATGTCCTCACCTATTTCCCAATCCGGATCGAAGGTGCTCGCGGCAATGTCGCTGTAGGCTTCATTCAGAGCGCCGGGTTGCATTCGATATTCGAGATTGGCAGTGAAACTTGTAACACCATGCTGAAACTCATGGCAAACGACATCGCCGCCTCCGCTCAGAGGCTTGAAAATAGAGCCGTTGCCGTCTCCGTAGAAAAAGGAAGTAACCAGTGACGACCAGAAGGCATTGTTGTAATCGGTTCCCATATGAACATAAGACCTGATGCTGTGCCCGTCATTATCGAAAGAATTCCACGAACTGGAGGTTTGATAAAAGTCGTAAACTGCGCAATGGAAATAGTGGGCATCCACAGCCGCGGGATCGGAAATAGTGGTGCTCGAAGAGCTGACGATAGGCTTCACTGTGTCGGCGTAAGCCTCGAGTTCGCCGTGGCCCATGTCTTTAGTGATGATTACGCCGTTATATAAGGTTCCGCCGAACATAGGCTTTGTGGCATCGACGCATTTGTAACTGCTTCCCATCTGATACAGGTTCAGCGTCCGAGACGCGCCGTTGACCCCTGTGCCGGAGCCGGTAACTGGCCCGTCGGTGTGAATATGGGATATCCTGCGGACAAACTCGCCTGTGCGGGCGCAGATGCTTATATCCCATGCTTCGTCGATTCTGACTCCCTGAATGGTGAAAGTCCATGTGAGGTAGATCTCGCCATCGTTGGGTATTATAAGAAGTTCGCTTTCCAGCCATGAAATTCCAGCTTTAGAAGTCTGCAGAAAAACCTCCCGGGCGAGGATTTCAGCCGCTTCGACGGTAAGAGCCGGCGTCGTGGATATTTCCGGTGTGCGCACATAATTGCCGTTAATGCAATACAGTTTATTTTCGTCGTCGAAATGAAAGATTAGCTGTTTGCCCTTGATTCTAACGCCGTCGAATCTTTGCTGAAGTTTGAGATGGGCATATCCCAGGTCGTCGTATAGCAACGTCCAGACATAAAATTCCCCACGAGGGTCATCGATTCTGAAAAGAGCCTTATTGTTATCGATGAAGTCGAGGGCTGTCTTCATGTAATCCCTGCCCGAAGCCTCTCCAAAATCTCCTTCGAGATAATAGGGGGTGCCGTATTCGGAATCGAAATAGGCCTTTATTGGCCCGGCCGTCGATTCGAGAGATTTGAGAGCCATCCGCTGATGCATAGCGGAAAGATTATCCTCGAACTGACCGGCTTGCTGGGGGCCTCTTGCGGCAAAGAGAAGAACCGAGGCGAGAATCAGGGAAAGAATCACGAACTTCTTCATTTTTCCTCCTTGTGAGTTTTGGAATCTAACGAAAGATAATATATCGTAAAAGCATGGTCAAGTTAAAAAGGAAGTTTCATCTAAAAAAATACTTTAAAACTTAGCATGTATCTCTATCACAGATAATAAGAAAGCTGAAATAATGCTTGCGAATTCGAGGAACAATAATTATTAATATATATAACAATGGCCGGAGAAATGCATATCTCAAAGTAACAAAATCTCCGGCGATGGAGGAAAAGTGCGCATAATTGCCGTTTTTTTAGTAATAACACTTGGAGCCGCGGCCTTTGCGGTCGATACAATACCGCCATATGTAGAGCTGGTCTGGCCGGACAGCGGTGCATATGTCAGTTGCACGGATATCTCGATCGAGATGATTATCGTGGATAGAGATTTCTGGATCGACCGAAGCTCTGTTCTGCTAACCGTAAACAATTTGCCCGATTGGCTCTACGCTATAGACGAATCCACTTTTAGCTGGGTGGATAGCTTTTTTTATTTCCCAATTCACGAAACTATTTCGGACGGCGATTCTCTTTGGTGTCTGATGAGCCCTGTCGCCGACTACGACGATAACTATTCCGACGGCTTCAGCTGGGCCTTTCATATAGATCAGAGAGGACCGGATATAAGCGGTATGTATCCATCGCCGGGCGCGGAAGTTGCCGATCCTCGGACAGAAATTTCCGCTGTGGTTTTCGACCAGGCGGGACTGACCGAAGATAGCTGTTATATCACTGTAAACGGCGATAGTTTTCCGCTTTTCGACGGCTACGCGGCATGGTTTGCCGACACATTCATCTTCTATTCCGACCTTGCAGGGCTGTTCTTTCCAGGAGGCGACACGGTAGAGGTTTGCGTATATTCAGCCGACGGTGCGCAAGGTTGCGGCGTCAACTGGAGCGATACATGCTGGTGGTTTACTCTGCCCTCGGGAGGACCAACAGCCGAGCTTGTTTGGCCGCCAGACGGGAAGTGGATTTCCTGCGACGACACTTTTGCGGTTTTCAGAATTTTGGATTCGGAGGGTGTCGAGGAGGATTCCATACGAATCGAAGTTGGCGCGGAAAGCTGGACTACGGCCGATCCGGAGCTTAACTGGTCGCCGCCCTTTCTGTATTGGAGCCTTGCCGGAATGCCCGAAGGCTGGATCGACGGCACCCTTTACGCTTTCGACATAATAGGAAATGCAATGGATCCGCCGCTGGATTTCGGTTTCGGTCTCGATTTCACAAGGCCTTATCTTCTTAATGAGACTCCTGCCCACGGCTCTGCGGTTTACGACCTGAACCCGGAGGTCTTTTTCGACCTCTATGACGATCTTGCAGGCATGATGCACGGACCGACCCTCGCGGGGATTTCTGTTGACGGTTCCCCGCGAAGCTGGTTTAGCCTTTCGGATTTGGAGTTTTCACGGGTTGGTTCGACATATCGACTCGATTCGACAGCCGTGCCACCCATTCGCGGCGGAGATACAGTGTCTGTGCGAGTTATCGCCTATGATTCAGTAACGGTCTGCGAAACAAACCGGATTGATACAACGTGGTTTTTCTATATACCATATACTCCTCCGACAGCGCATTTGATTTCGCCAGACAGCGGTGCGGTGAGCGCGTGCAACGATCAGGAAATCTGGTTTTATCTTCAAGACGACGAGGGAATTCGCCTAAACTCGATATTGGTGCGCATTTCCGGTTTTTACTATAACCTCGCATCCCCGGAACTCAGCTATTCTAACGATACCCTCAGGTTCTCACCGACGACGCCTTGGGCGCATGGTTCATACATTTCCGGCTCATTATACTATGCCGAAGATCTTCTGAGTAATCCTATTGCGGAGCGGATAGAGTTCGGATTTTATGTTGATCTTCATGGCCCCGAAATTGTATCATATTCTCCACCGGAATTTTCGCTATCCGCCGATACTCTCCGGCAGGCGAGGATTCGGATCGAGGACGTTCCCGCGGGTCTCGATCCCTCGAGTGTGGAAATTACAGTTGACGGATTTCCCTACATCATCGATGGTAGCAACCTTCGCTGGGAAGACCCCTTCCTGATTTTCGATCCTGCATTTGCGGGTGCCTGGGACGATGTCGATTCAGTGGAAATCTGTCTGACATCGGCTTTCGACAATCCCGATTTATGCCCTCCCAACGCGGCGGTTCCTTTCTGCTGGACCTTCTATATCGACGCCCGCGATCCGGTCGCGAATCCCCCGGACGGCGCGGTAGTAGCATGTGTAGAACAGGCGATATCCCTTTATCTATGGGCCCCGGGAGGTATTGTCGAGAGTTCTGTTCTGCTGGAAATCAATGGCACGCCCTACACAACAGCGGATTCCCGTCTGACTCTAACCGCCGCCGATACATTGCTTTTCGTGCCGGATGATCCCTGGACGGACGGCGACAGCGTGATTTGCCTTCTCGTTCACGCCGAGGGCGGTCTTGGTTCGTCCATCGATTCCGTCCGATGGGGTTTTCTTATGGATTATTCTCAGCCGGAATTGATATCGGCAAATCCGGCACCGGGTGAAGTCGTTGCTATGGTCGATCCGCCGGTGGAATTCGAGCTTATCGACGCTATTTCCGGGCTTTTGCCGGGGGCTTTCCAGTTGACTTTTAATGGCAGTTCTTTTGGATGGGATAATCCAGCTCTGACAAGGGTTGGCGATTATTTCACACTCGATTTGCCTACCGCCGGAATTCACATTTCGGGGGGAGATACCGCGGAAGTCTGCATTCACGCGGAGGATTTCGCATATCCCGAATATTGCGGGCCGAATTTTATCGATACATGCTACACATTTTCGATAGAGGCCGGTGGCCCCACTGCAGAGCTGATTTCCCCCCCGGAACTAACCGCTTACGCCTGCGATTCGAATATCGTGATAGTCGTAGATGACCATAACGGCTATCTTTGGGAGACACTGGAGATTGAAATTAACGGCGAAGTCCTATTGCACGGAGATTCGCGGATCGATATTTCCGGAGACACTATAACCATATCCTTCGAGCACACAAGCGGAGAGACTCTGCACGTAGTTTTTGCGGAACTTCAGGATTCGCTCGAAAATAGTTGCGTTCCTGACGAATGGCTCGTGATTTTCGACCACGAACCGCCGGTTGTGGAATGGGTTTTTCCCCCTCCGGGCACGACTTTGACGGCTACCGACCCGACTGCGATAGCGGTAGTCGCGGATTCAGTTAGCCTTGGCGGAATAAATGCCATGGAGGGTCATCCTTACTACGTTTCCGGCGACACGCTCTTTTTCGAGTTTTCCGGATTGGCCGATTACGACACTGTCCAAATCTCCTTAGAGGTTTATGATTCGGCTATTTGCGCGAATTATGATACTTCCGAGATTATCTTCTTTATTGACGCCGCCCCGCCGGTTGCGGATTTGATTTTACCGGAGGATTCGGCATGGACTCTTTGCGATCCTCAGGAGGTCAGAATATTGTTGACAGACCCCTCTGGAGTTAATCCTTCAGGTTTGCAGGTCAGGATAGGGGGAGATACTTACGGTCTCAGCGATCCCAATCTTCGAATTTCCGGTGATACGCTGATATTCTCGCCAGATACCGCATTTCTGCCGGGAGAAGTTGTAGTGGAGATACTTTTCGCTCAGGATAGATGGGGAAATATACTTGCAGATTTCAGCGCATTATTCTATCAACAGGATAATCCTGCGATAACCGATGTCGATCCGATTCCGGAGGGCAGTTCGGAGACTGTTGCGCCGGAGATTATCGTGGATTATGCCTTTGCCGATTCAGCATGGATAGAAATCGAGGGAGCAATTTATACCGTGGGCGACCCGGGCTTTTCATATGTTTCCGGCGATGCTTTCGCTTTCGATACCGATGTGGCAGGGCTTTCGTGGACTGCGGGAGATACTATCGACGTTTGCGCTTACGCCCTCGCGGACGCTGATTACTGCGGCCCTGCGGTAGCTGAGAGCTGTTGGACCTTCTATATTCAATACTCTCCGCCCGAATGGGCTTTCAGTTTTCCGGAGTGTTCCAGCTGGACCGCGTGCGAATTCCAGAATTTTATCGTTGAGCTAATTGACGACGACGGCATTGACGAGGCTTCGATTGAAATATCGGTAAACTCCCTTCTTTACAGCATTTCCGACGACGAACTTGATTTCGATCCTATTATCGGCGAGTTGGAATTTACGCCCTCTGTGCCCTTCGTTTCGGACACGATTATTTTCTGCCTGAACTCCGTAGCGGACGTTCTGGGCGCATCTGCCGGCGATTTGCCGGCGTGTTGCGAGATGTTCCTCGACGTTACACCGCCGCAAGGCGTGTTTACAATCTCTCCGGGCGAATATCTTCCGGTGCCGGGAGCGCCGATCGAGATCGAGGTTATTGACGCCGGCGCGGGAGCACAAATAGACAGCGCTTCGGTGAACGGCGACTGGGTTTTCCCCGCCGATGACGAGCTTGACTGGCTCGATCCAGTTGCGGTTTTCGACATCTATCCCCTTCTTGAGGTTCCGCCGCCGGAGAGCGTTGTTGTATGCCTTTACGTAAGCGATTTGGTCGAGTATTGCGCACCGAACGACACGGTTTTCTGCGCGGTTTATCCGCTGAATATAAGTGGCCCTATAATCGAGATGATTTCGCCTGGAAACGGCGCGGTTACATCGTGTGCGAACGGTCCTCTCGAATTCACGGCGGTGGACATACACCAAATCGATACTTCAACGGTCAGTCTTATGCTTGATGGAATAGAAATCACGCCACCAGATTCACGTTTGTCTTTCCCGGACGACAGCACGATAGTTTTCGACCCGGATACGGCGTGGCGCCATGGCGCAACGGTTTGCGGGACTCTGAGCGTTTACGACACTCTCGGTGCGATGTCCTTACCCTACGATTTTTGCATCACGATAGATATTGAACCGCCGCAGATTATCGAATACACGCCCTTTGCGGATGTTATCGACACCTTTGCCGCGATTGAAATCGTCGTGGAAGATTTCCCCGCCGGAATCGACTACGATTCGCCGGTGGTGCTGGTTGCCGGCGATTCTGTTCTTTTCGATTGGCATGGCGATACGATTGTTGTTTCGCGCGATTCTCTTGAATTCTGCGAGTTCGATACTCTCGAAATCGCGGTAGTTGGCCTGTCCGATTTAGCGGTCGTTTGCGGCGGAAATACTCTTCCCGACACTGTTTGGAGTTTCGTAATCCTCGACGACGACACCCTTGGCCCGGCAATCGGCAGTTTTTCGCCGGGGTCGGCAAATTCGGGAATCGCTTTTGTGGTTACCGCAGAGATATCCGATACGAGCGGAGTTTACGAGGCATTTGTCCTCTGGAGCTCTGGGGATGAGCTTTCCGCTGATCCAGACTCGGTGGGGATGAGCGAGTTTACGCCGGGAATATGGGCTTCCATCGACAGTATCGGCCCCATCTTCGACGATTGGGCAACGGTCGCAGTCTGCGCCTGGGACGACGATTTCGATTGCGAAAACCCTATGGACAGGTCGCTCAAATGCGATACTTTCCTTGTGCCCCTTTTCCCGCTGGCTTTGGAACAGGTTCCGACGACTCATGGCTCCTGGAATCCCTCTTCGTGGGGGGATCCGCTTTGTGTCGGCGAGAAATTCGGAGGGGGCGTTATGTTCACAAACCCCGACACAATAACACTTTACGCCGATTCCATAATCATATCGATCGGCGATGTTATCACGGTGAAAGAATGGGCAGATACGTCCTTAAGCGCCGGAGAGAGCCTATTCGTGCCCCTCGAGCTTATCGGAGACGATGAGGGCGATTTCACCGATACCCTGAAAATATTCGATTATCGATTCACATATCCGATAGGCGTGGATACGCTATTTGCCAGTCTGATGTTCTGCGATTTCAAAGCCGGCCCGAATCCGTTTTCGCCCAATAACGACGGCATTTACGACGAATTCAAGCTGGAATTGCCGCGAACCGGCGATATCGAGATTTCTTTCTACCGTCTCGAAGGCCAGCGGGTAGCCACTCTGCAAGGCACCGGCAGAAACTATGCCTGGAGCGGCAGGGACGATAGGGGGCATCCACAACCGCCTGGAATTTACTTGTGGGTCATTCGTATCGATGGTGATGTATATAAACATGGTTCCGTAACCTTAGCGAGATAGCCTCTAAAGGCGAGGTCTTTTATGAAAATAATCAAGAATTTGATATTGGCGGCATGCCTTATTTTATCGGTGTTTGCGGACGCCGGAGATTTCGGTGTGAAAGAAACTGGCGCGGGGCTGACCGGAACGGCTCGGTATTACGACGCCGGCAGTGTCCTTATGAATCCGGCATCTGCGGGGCTTATCAAGGCGAACTGCTTCATGGCGGGATACAGCCGCCTTGCGTGGGGAATCGAAGGCTCCAGTATCGAGCGCGGGATGGGCGGATACACTTTCAGACGCCCCGGACTCGGCGGTTTAGCTCTGAATTTCAACATCCTGAATCAGGATGTCAGTTATTATTCGAAAATGGGGTTCACAGTCGCTCCCGAATTTTACTTGTTCGGCAGGCAGATGGCTTTCGGAATGACGGGGAACTGGTATCAGACGGGATACAGACCGTCGCAGTTTCAGGGGCACGATGAGGGTCTCGACCCGATTTTCGCCGACGGCACTCAGAAGGATGCTTTCGGTGTAACGATAGGCTTTATGGCCAATGTTCACCGCGAACTCTGGTTCGGTGTTACAGCGAGGGACATCAACGAGCCTAATCTCGCCTTTCAGGACACTGTAGGTTACGGCAAACGCCCGATGGAGGTTCAAGCGGGGGTTTTCTACCCGGTCGATTGGTTTCTTCGCCCAAGCCTCGATTTAGTGTGGCGTGACGAGACTATCAACGACAAAAGTTATATACGGCTTCGCGCGGGGACGGAGATGTATTTACCCCGCGGAGTCCGTGTTCGTGCGGGCTACGACGGCACAGGCATCGATTTGGGAATGACCCTTCGCGCAGGTTCGCTCTTCGGAGGACTCGACATGGATTATGCCTTCGTTTATCCTCTCGAAAGGGATCTGGCGGAGGTGGGCGCGGTAAGCCATCATTTCGGCCTATCAGTGTGGGGGATCACGCGGAGACCGAAAACAGTGGATTTGGTGGCCCATGAAGTTTCTGTGCCTCAGCCGCTGATGCCCGGTGTCAAAACTCAGGTTACTGGAATGGTCTATAACAGCGGAAAAGAGCGATCCGAGGGCTTCTCAGTTACTCTCGCCTCCCAGGATTCCGAGGGCAATTGGAAGATGATTTATCCTGTTAAATATCTCGACGGTCTGCCGCCGGACAGTATGCTTGCCCTTACCTGGCCCTGGACTCCCAAGGAACCGGGGAACTACATCCTCAGGATGTCTGTGGACGACGACGGCCGTAACCTGCCCGAGTTAAACGGCATAATCGATGAGCGCAAAGAAGACAATAATATCGCTCTAATAGCTGTGGAAGCAATATTTGCGGGCAATATGGAGTTCGCAATAGATGAGCGTAAAGGTTGGGTTGATAGAGTAGATTATCTGGTGGAGGAAATGCCGCTGGTTCCTGTGATTTTCTTCGATAGAGGGGGCACGGAAATCGATTCCATCGAACTGGAGATGCTAAAAATTTATGCCGAACGTTTGATTCGGAATCCCGATGCCGAGCTGGTAATCGAGGGTTTCTTCGACTCGAGTGACGGCGTGGCTTGCACTTCCGGAGCAGAATTGGCACTTCGCAGGGCTGAAGCTGTCCGTAGCGAAATTATTCGAATCGATGGGACAATAGAAGGCCGGGTGCGCATAGCAAATAGTATCGATTGCGCAGAGCCTGAGCCGCGAATTGTGCCTCAAGGCTCTGTTCGAGAACCCGAGCTTGTTGCGGAGGAAAACCGCAGGGCGGAAATACGCGTTGAATTCGCGGAAGCCAAAGAGATTTTTGCTGAATATTCCCTCGAAACCGGAAAGATAGATGCTCCCTCAGACATCGAATTTGACGAACCGACAATCGCTATTCTCAAACGCAACGACGACGCGGTTCTTTTAATCGAGGGCGGTTTCGCCGAGAGCGAGGATTCCGTCAGGGGCTTAGCCAGAGCGGAAGCGCTACGCGAGAGAATTCTGGATACATATCCAACCTTGCTACCCGGCAAGATACGCATTGTTCCGGGGTTCGACGGTTCTCGAGTTCGAGCTTCATTTACAGGCGAGGGTATCGTATGGTCGCCGACTTTATCATTGCCAAGTATTGTTGCTTATCAAAACATGACACCGGAAGCTGTTAATATTCAGGTAACATCCACAGGTTTCGAAGGGGTCAAAGTCGATAGCAGTCGAGTGGACATCATTTCCCCGGAAGGAAAGAAAGTCCGCACAATACATAGTGGCGAGGGTTTGCCCCCGAAGAGCGTCAGCTGGGACTGGAAAGACGAGGGCGGCCATCTGCTGACTCCGGATTCATGGGTGTTCATCCGCGGACTGGCATATGTCGGCGGAGAGCCTCTTGTTTACCGTTCCGAGGGCAAAGAGGGGAGGATGAAGGTCAGCGTCCGCGACATTATCCGCAGGATAAACAAACTTCTTGTTGTCCAGTTCGTGTTTGACGAAGCCGCTCCCACAAGCAATTTCCTCGAAAGCAGACTGGACGGACTCGCTTACGACATAATTTTCCAAACCAAACAGGGACAATCCCCGGATGCCCAATTGGCGGGGCATACAGATGCCATGGGCACACCGGCATACAATCAGCAGTTGTCCGAACGCAGGGCTAATCGGGAACTTACTATTCTGCGGCTTTATCTTCTCCACCATCTCGGTTTGAGTAATGCCAAAGAACTCGACGCCTGGTTGGCTAACGAGGACGCATCAATTGGAGCAAAGGGATACGGCGCCGCGAGACCCTACAGTGTGCAGAGCATTTCGTCAAGAGGGGTTCCAGTTGTCCTCGGCGACAACGGCACACCCAGAGGGCGCACTGTCAATCGACGTGTAACTGTCGAACACAGTTCAGATGAAAACTCGGATTATAAACAGGAATAGACGTAAAGGACTGCTAAAAGCAATTTGCGCGGTTGTCCTGATGTTGCTGATTATTTTCTTGGGATTCCGCGCCGAAACTGCATCTACATTCGAATCGATTGTCTCCCATGACTATGTTCGAAAAAGCTGGAAGTTTTCTGGAGTTGTTTTTTCCGATTGGACGGAATTGTCCCCGGGGCGGGTGTTTGCGCCGGAGCGGTTCCGTCGGACTTTGACAGCTTACGATTTCGAAGAGGTTCGGTCTCCTCAAAAGCCTTATGAATTCAGCCTTCGCGATGGGTTTTGCGAAATTGTCATTCCGGAATTCTGTTACCCCGACGGCCCTTCACTTTCCGGTAAATTCAGAATCGATTTCGACCGCAGATGGCGTATCGAAGGTATCTCTGATTCGTCCGGCAGTTCAGTTTCCGAAGTTCGCCTTCCGCCCGTTCTGCTCGGGCGAATTCATGACTATGACCTTATTCTTGCGGATTATGCCCCTTTCGAAGAAATTCCGGAGGATCTTGTAAACGCCATCGTCGCCTGCGAGGACGCGTCCTTCTGGACTCACCGGGGGTTCACGGTCGAGAGCATAATTCGAGCGCTTCGGGAAAATATATCCGCCGGCAAAATCACGCAGGGCGGGTCTTCAATTACACAGCAGTTGATGAAAAATCTTGTCCTGACGCCGGAAAGAAGTTTCAAACGCAAATTCCTTGAGCTTCTCTGGGCCGTTTCGGCGGAGTTTTTTTTCGACAAAGAGACTATCATCGAGATGTATCTCAACCAGCTGTATCTTGGCCAGGATGGGCCTTTCAGCATCGTTGGAGCCAAGGAAGCGGCGCGGTTCTACTTCGATAAACCCCTTTCGGAGCTTTCGACTTCTGAATGCGCCCTTCTTGCCGGGATTGTCCCGGCGCCGGCGAAATTCAGTCCGTATAAAAACCCAAATCTTGTTAAACGACGGCGGGACGGCGCTTTACGGGATATGGCAAGTCAAGGATATCTTACTGAGGTTGAGAGAGATTCGCTTATCTCGACAGAAGTTATTTTAAAACGCGGGGAGAGAAAAACCGGTCGATATCCTGATTATACTGAACTTGTAAAACGCGAAGTGGCAGAGATTTATGGCGAAGGCGCTCTGACATCAAAAGGGTTCACTGTCTGGACATTTCTCGACCCGTATCTTCAGGAATCTGGAATATCCGCTGTGGATTCCGGAACGGCGTCGATGGATGTGGCAACCGGCAATTTTCCCGTGCAGTCAGCTCTTGCGGCATGTCGTGTCTCCGACGGCGCAGTTGTGGCGATTGTTGGCGGCAGGTCGGATGTCGAAACGGAGTTCGTCCGCGCGCTTGACGCCCATCGCCAGCCGGGGAGTGCGTTCAAAATCTTTGTTTATGCCACTGCCGCCGAATCGCCTTTCAGGACTGACGGCGGCGAAGTTTTCTCTCCGACAACTTTTTTGCCCGATACTCCAAGTGTATATATTGTGAAGGACACGATTTGGTCGCCGCGCAATTATGTCGATGAGTATGCAGGGCAAATCACAGTCCGGAGGGCATTGGAGCGCAGTCATAACGTTGCGACGGTTAATCTCGCGCTGGCTCTCGGGCTGGAAAATATCATCGACCTCGCAAAAAGATGCGGTATCGAATCCCCGTTGGAACCGGAGCCGTCCCTGGCTTTGGGGGCTTTTGAAGTTACCCCCCTGGAGATGGCTGTCGCCTGCCTGCCTTTTCCCCGAGGCGGTTTGAGGCCGGAGACTGGTTCGGTTAAGCTGATTCAGGATTACCGCGATGTGCCAATATATAACAAAAGAAAACATGAAACCCCCGTTATGCGTGAATCTGCGGCCTATATCGCAACAGATTTATTGCATGGCGTTATTAACTACGGCCGCGGCTATGACGTTAGGGAAATGGGTTTTATTCGGCCCTCTGCGGGAAAGACCGGCACAACGAACGACGAGCACGACAGCTGGTTTGTCGGATTCACGCCGGAATTCACCGCCGCGGTTTGGGCGGGAATGGACGATAACTCCCGCCTCGGTTTGACGGGCACATATGGCTCATTGCCGATTTGGACGCATTTCGTTCAACTCGCCCACGACGGCCTGCCATATCGGAATTTCGAGAAACCGGACTCCGGCCTGGTTTACAGATGGATAGATGAACGGACGGGATATCTCGCGGCACCGGGATGTCCGGTGCAGATAGAGGAGGCATTCATTCCGGGAACGGAGCAAACGGCGGTTTGCGTGGTGGATCATTCTGCAGAGGATACTTTACAAACATCCCCTTGACAAAACGAAGTTTATCCGCCTTATTTATGTGAATAATTCAAGTTGTCACGTGTATATCATTTGAACTTAACTTACCGGAGGAGCTGTGGAAACCCCATTAATTCCAGTCATTATTGCAACCGTCACAATTTTCGGAATCACCCTTATCATTATGTGGGCGGTAAAATATTCAAAAAAAATGAAAGCCAAAATTGGAGAAGTTGCCAACCTTCTCGGTGCGGAGTTCGAGCCGGGCAACTGGAAAACACAGCCTCTCATTCGCGGGCAGATAGGCAAACGGGGCTATATCGTGACCTTTCACGTGGTTAGCACCGGAAAATCGCAGGTTACGTATCTCGATTTAAAAACTCCCATCGATACTTCGATTCAGAAGCTGGCAGTCCGCAAAGCCTCGGGCGCGGGACGTTTCTTCAAAAAAATCGGCTTGAACAACCCGCTGAGTTCCGGCGACCCTTATTTCGACGAAAAGGTTGCTGTGAAAGGCGATCCGGAGCAGGAGATTCTCTCAATCCTCTATGGAGGCTACTTCAAAGAGCCTGCGGTTCAGCTTACCGCACGGAAATATGCTGTCGATTTGAAAGGGGGGGAGCTTGTGGCTTCAAAGGTTTACAGTTTCAAAAAGGACATGAACGAACCGGCTCTCCGCAACGATTTGACGAATTTAATCGAAATTGCGCAATCCCTGGAGAAGAGATAATGGCAGTGCGGACAATAATTGGTATCGTCGTTTTCGTCGGGCTTTTTATGGGGTTTATTTTCTGGCTGTTCAACAATCGCAGAGACTCTTATCATAGGGCTTTCGAGATTATCGGAAAAGAACTTGGGGGCACTTATATCAGAGGTGAATGGCCTTTCGAGGGCAAAATCGATTTGAGTTATGCCGGCAAAAATTGCGAAATCGAGTTAAGTCAGGGTGAAAAGGTCAAAGGAAAAATTATTCTACTTATCCTGCGTTTTCAGGTTCCCTCTCTCAGCGGAGACTTCAAGATAAAAAGAAAAGGGATTGCAAAAAAAATACGGGGAGAGGAGTTAACCGATAGAACCGGCAACAGAGATTTCGATTCGATGGTGGATATTATCTCCGATGATATGAATATTCCGCAATTTGCCATGAACCCCGAATTTCAAAACTCAGCGATTCATCTTGTTAAGCGCGGTTTCGATATCACTGCTCATAACGGCGAGATGAAGGCGATCAAGGCATATGCCGAAAAGCCGGACAGGAGCAGTGCAGTTCTTGAAACAGACATCAAAGCTCTGCATTCAATAGCTGATTGTTTATCCTGAGATTATTCCAAAAAAGGTTTTAAAAGTTGTTTCGGAATTAAAAGAAAAGGGGCCGTCTTGCGACGACCCCTATTCTACTCGTGGGCAGGATTTTTCAGTCCATGTGCCGATTCGAATGCGTTACACATTTGAATTTTTTCCGGTCCGAGTTCTTCCGTAGTCGAGATTTCTCCTCAAGCGTTTCACTGAAGGCCCCGAAGGGCTCGATTTCGTGATACCTCGGCTTGCGAACGCGCATTTAATCGCGTTGCCAGCGGGATTGTCTTTCCCTTCGGCCGTCGAATTTGCATTCGATTGCCGACTTTCCAGACATTCGGGCGCTATGAGTGGGGTTTCCGTTTTCACTCGCCGACCTTTCGGGGGGCGAAACCTTTACTTCTAAAGGATCTCCGGTCGATACTGCCTGCTACGGTTTCCGCGTTTCCTCTTCAATCTTTCGATTGAAAACCTTCAGCAGAAGGGCGGTTTCCGGTGGAAGTATCGGCGAAGTTCCACGGCTTTTTCAAGCCTGAAGAAAGGATAACTTCATCCTGCTCTCAGCATTCGGCCATCGGTTTAGCTTCGACACGTTTCCCCGACGGTGTTTCCATCGTCGGACCCGAAGGTGTGTTGAGCGCTTGCCATTGCCGGAACGATTCTTCGGAGGCTTTCCGCCTTGCGCGCCAACCTTTCGATTGGACGGCCTTTAGGCGCGGTTCGCTTCGAATAATCAGCTCGCCGTTTCCGAGTTTGATACATTGCTCGAGTTCCGTTTCCGGTTCTCGGCCACGAGGGCGTATCGCTCGATATCGTTGCCATATGCGTTTTTGGTGCACTGCTTTTCATCCGCGGCCTTTCGACCGCAGAACTTCCCGAAGGAAGCGGGTGCGCCGTTCGCAGTTGGTTGAGGGAGGTTCGAGTTGCCTTCTCCCGCTTTCGCGGAAGTCTCTCCGAAGAGTCGATTCCCAAACCGTTAGGTGAAGATTTCCGGGTTTCCTCGAGCGCCTTTCGACGCTGTCTCTCCCGAAGGAGCCGTTCATCTTTCCTCGATTACGAGATGGGCGGAAAACTCTTGCGCCGACCGCTTTCGCGAATCGGACCGCATTTGCACTGTGTTCGAAATCATCCTGAACACCGAAAGATCCATGTTGCCTTCCTCATCTTTCGATTAGGTCTCTTCTTGCGAAGATGGCTTTCGTTTTCACGACGATTGGCTCGAACGCCGTGCAAAACGCGGCAGTCGGCCGCTGTCTCGAAATCCGGCAACGACGAAACTTCGAACTCGCAAACTTTCCAGATTGTCCTTTCAGGCAATCTCCCCGAGGGGATTGCGATTCGGTTTCCGGCGGCAGAAGCACATTTGCGCTTGGGGATTTCTCACGACCGAAGTTTCCATCGGCCGGCCCGAGGGCATCCCTTTGCTTATCGAACCCGCGAATTTCATCCTTGCGAATGAAACCGCCAGTTCGGCGTGCGGTTCCGGACGGGTTTGCTTTCGTCATAGAGGTTTTCTCACGGCGGGGGTTTTCTCCTCGCCGGCCCCGAAGGGCAACCTTTCAGCCTACTAACAACTTGCGGCGGCATTTTTTGCCGCCTTCCGTGCTTTATCCGAGTCCCATTTAGCACTGGGTTCTTTAGTCCGTTTTCAATATCGCCGGTGGGCGAATCCCACGAGCGTCCTTCGACTTGAGTTTTTCGAAGAAGTTCCGAAGAACTTCCTGCGATTTCACTCATTTTCAAAGATGCCTAACAGCATTTTCCCGAAGGCGTGAATAAGATATGAACTCAGAAAAAAACTACAAGAAAAAAACAAAAAAAAGTTTTCAACATTATGTTCAAATTCGTGTAAACTATTATCGTTACAATGTCTCCTGCGATAAAAAAAAGTATGTGAAAAAAAGAACAAAAATAGCCCTCCGCTTTACATAGGATTTTGCGAAGGATACGCTGTTTGCAGATTGTGGATAAGTCTGTAACTAAATGATATACAAGAGATTAAGTTGTTGAGAAAATCCCGATTAGGACGAATATAAAAATTGACATAAAACAAGAATAAGATAAACAATAATGCGATTTTAGTAAAATTTAGGCGGTTTTCCTACCTAAGTTCACCGAAGATGGATTGGCGAATCGAAACGTCGATTTCGATAATTTGGTCAAGTGTTGGATTGGCAATGGTTTCATGGGAGTTGAGGGCTCGGTTTATCAAACGGGGGATTTCGGCAAATGAGATTTTACCTGCGAGGAAAAGAGCCACAGCGGCCTCGTTGGCGGCGTTGAGGACGCATGGTGCACTGCCGCCGGCTTCGAGGGCGTCGTAGGCGAGGATTAGGCTCGGAAAACGCCGGAAATCCGGCTCGTGAAAATCGAGACGACCTATCTCGGCGAGGTTTAGGGGTTCTATTGGGGAGTCAAACCGTTCAGGGTAGGTGAGGGCGTATTGAATCGGCAATCGCATATCCGGATGGCTTGCCTGGGCGATTTGGGAGCCGTCCACAAACTCGACGATGCTGTGGATTATGCTCTGCGGATGAATCAGCACATCGATGTCCTCGGCGGAGATTCCGAAAAGCCAGTGGGCTTCGATTACCTCGAGGCCTTTATTCATCATGGTTGCGGAATCTATAGTGATTTTCGCGCCCATGGTCCAGTTGGGATGCTGAAGGGCGTCGCTGGCTGTAACCTCCTCAAAATCGATATCCTTGTCCCGGAAAGGGCCGCCGGATGCTGTAAGGATAAGTTTGCGGATTTCGTCTTTACGACCCGAAAGGGAGGCTTGAAGGAGAGCTGAGTGTTCGCTGTCGATGGGCACCAGTTCCGCGCCGGTTTCCTCGACCATCGGCATTAGCAAGTGCCCTGCGATTACGAGCGATTCTTTGTTCGCACTGCATAGCCGAACGCCTTTGCGAAGGGCCGCGAAGCTGGGTTTTAGCGCCGCCGCGCCGACTATGGCGTTCACGACGATGTCGCCATCTGGGTGGGAGGCAAGTTCGAGAAGTCCTTCTTCGCCGGACAAAACCGCTGTGCCGGAACTGCCGATTTTCTCCTTGAGCTTTTCTGCGGCTGTGGCATCGACCATCACGGCTATCTTTGGTTTGAAAATATCGATGTGGCCGGCCATGATATCGACTTCGTTCAAAGTGGCCAGGCCAAGAATCTCAAATTCACCGTTAAGATGCCGGACGACATCGAGGGTTTGTTTGCCGATGGATCCGGCGGAACCGAGCAGAGTAATTTTTTTCATTTAATCTCCAATTTGCTAATCTTTTAAAAATAATGATTGAAGGGCTTTTTCGCAAGGGCTAAGGCTATAAGTCGCTAAATGTAAAAAGGACTTGACATTTTGTTCCGACGGCATATCTTGTTATATGAGAACGGAGTGATTTATATGGCCATGAAACTGAAAAACTGGATAAAGATGCACCGTGCGCGGCTCGACCTGACTCAGGAGGCCCTCGCCGATATTGTGGGTTGCACGCGCCAGACGGTTATATCCATCGAGAAAAACAGATACACGCCCAGTGTAGAATTGGCTATGAAGATAGCTCAGGCATTAGAAATGACCGTAGATGAGCTTTTCGTGTTCGTCGATGAATCGGAAGAGGATTAAGGGGAGAAGAAATGGAATCTATACCTACATTAATTGCAGTTTACTCGCTGATTCTTCTGGTTGTGTTTGTCATTCTTATAGTAAAACTTCGCAATGTGAAGCGCAAAGGCGATGAACGCCAGATCGCCCTCTTTTACCGTTCAAGCTATGATGGGATGCTCGGGGGCATTTTCGGATATCTTATCGTAATTCTGATGCGAATTCTTAAGACAAAATTCGGAGTTCCCGAAATATATTTCTCCTGGTTCCCAAGCCCTATAGTTATAGCCATTGTAACGATGTATATCAGTTACTATCTTCGCGCCAAAGCCGAATAGAGAATTTTCCTTTTTGGCAAATGCCCTCTGGAATTGTCTCTTCGTAATTTTCCCCAAATATTCCACAAATCTTCCTTGACTTTTACCTCGGATTAAAATAGCTTTAATTATATTTAATGGGTATTTATGTCCAATAACACCAAATGGAGGTATTATGTCTCATAAGAAGCTTTTTATTCCGGGGCCCACAGAGGTTCTGCCGGACATTCTCGATGCTATGGCTATGCCGATGATAGGCCATAGAAGCAAAGACTACTCGAACCTACAGGGCGAAGTTACGCCTAAAGTTCAGCGGTGTCTCTACACCGAAAACCAGATTATTTTCTCGACAAGCAGTTCCACCGGGCTTATGGAAGCCGCGGTAAGAAATTTCGCGAACAAAAAGGTCCTCGCATGCATGTGCGGAGCTTTCTCAGACCGCTGGTCTGATATCGCCAAGTCCAACGGCAAGGAAGTTATCGAGCTGAAAGTCGAATGGGGCAAGGCAATCAAACCGGAGATGGTCGATGACATTCTGTCCGACAACGAAGGGGAAATCGACCTCGTTCTTCTCGTTTTCAACGAAACCTCGACCGGGGTTATGAATCCTCTGAAAAAGATCAAAGAGGTATGCGACAAGTATCCCGATGTCCTTCTGGCTGTGGATGCCGTCAGCGGAATGATGGCCGCTCCTATATACGTGGACGACTGGGGATTGGATTTCGTTCTGGCCGGAGTCCAGAAGGCGTGGAGCCTCCCTCCGGGATTGGCTATCGCTTCGATGAGCGACAGAGCCATCGAGAGAGCAAAAACAGTGGAGAACAAGGGTTATTATTTCGACCTTCTCGAATACATCAAAAAGAACGAGAAGGATCAGACTCCAAGCACGCCCGTTATCAGCCTCGTTAATGCTCTCAACGTGATGTGCGACCGTATCCTCGATAAGGAAGGCTTGGATAACCGCTGGAAACGCCACGAGCGTCAGGCGGAGATGGTCAGAGGATGGGCTATGTCCCGTGGATTCGAGATGTTCCCGGAGGAAGGATACTGGTCAGTTTCCCTCTCCTGCATTAAGAATACCCTCGGTATATCCGTTGCCGATTTGAACAAGAAGCTCGGTGAACGGGGCAAGACTATATCCAACGGCTACGGCAAGCTGAAAGAAGAAACCTTCCGTATCTCCCACATGGGCGATATTTACGAGAAGGACCTCGAAGAGCTTCTCGCCGACATCGACGATATTCTCGGATTCTAAAATTATCACGCCGGCTCGGAAACGGGCCGGCATTTTGAAGGAAATTTCTGTTAAGGGAAAGGCGAACAAAATGGAAAAGAAGAACAAGACTAAAAGACGACGGGGAAGGCCGCCCAAGGCCAAGTGTTTTCGTGACGGCTCGAAAGAGACATATCTGGAACCCAAAGACAGGATCAAGAAGGTAGCTATAGACTTGTTCAATAAGAAGGGTTTTCATGGAGCCAGTATTCGGGAAATAGCCGAGGCGGCCGAAGTTACGAAGCCGGTGATTTACTATCATTACGATAGCAAGGAGGGGCTTTATAAGTTCATCCTCAAAGAGGCGATTTCGGAAATATTCGATCTTTATCTGAATTTCGTCGGTCTTATCGATGAAGAAAGACCGTGCGTTCTTCTGAAGAAGACGACAAAGGCCTTGTTTGAATGGATTGCGGAAAACCGACCCCGGGCGAATATGCTTATATTTACCGTTGTTACGCGCGATCCATCCTTCGATGATATATGCAATGAATACCTGGAAACACGCCGCAACATTCTTTATCCTGTTTTCGAAAAAGGGATACGGACGGGAAACATTCCGATGAAGGACCCTGAAACGGCCTATGTCGCTTTCACGAGCCTGGTAGTAGGTCTGGAGATGCTGTCCTGTGCGACCGGAAAAAATCTTACGACATCTGATTATGCAAGTAAAGCAATCGACCTACTGATAGGCGAGTGCCAATAATATATTTACATTATTACTAAATTAATTTTCTCACGAAAGGGGAAAACATGGCGAAGATTCTTATCTGCGACAAGATGGACGATTTATCAGTAAAGGAGATCCAAGACCGCTGGGGTGCGGACGTAAAAACAGGTCAAACCCCCGAAGAGCTTGCGGAGAACATTGGACCCTACGAGGCAGTGATTATCCGAAGTGCTACCAAAGTGCGTCAGCCGGCTATAGATGCGGGCAAGAACCTTCGAGTCATTATTCGAGGCGGTGTGGGAATCGATAATATCGACCACGAATATGCTCGCAGTAAGGGCGTCGATGTCCGCAACACTCCCTCGGCCTCCAGCGATGCCGTGGCCGAAATTGCGATAGCCCATATGTTTGCTCTCGCGAGGAACCTTCATAAGGCGAATGTTACCATGCGCAAGGGCGAGTGGAACAAGAAGCAGTATAGCGGAATCGAGCTTGCGGGTAAGACTCTGGGGCTTATCGGTATCGGCAGAATAGGGCAGGCCACGGCTAAGAAGGCTAATGCTCTGGGAATGAAGGTCATCGCCCATGATCCTTTCGTAGAAAAATCCCCTCTCGATTTCGTGAAAATGGTCGCTAAGGACGAACTTCTGGCCAGTTCGGATTTCGTGAGTCTTCATATTCCCAAGGCTGGGGAAGGTTATGTTATCGGGTCGGCAGAGATAGCCAAGATGAAAGACGGCGCTTATCTTATCAATGCGGCTCGCGGCGGCACAGTTGACGAGAAGGCTCTCAAGGCCGCACTCGATTCCGGCAAGCTTGCCGGCGCCGGTATCGATGTTTGGGAAAAGGAGCCGACGGAGAATATCGACCTGGCATGCCATGACAATGTTTGTGTAACTCCTCATCTTGGGGCTTCGAGCTCCGAAGCTCAAGCCAGAGTCGGCGGCGAGGTGATTTCGATTCTTTCGGAATACTTCGATTAGGAGCAAATTTATTCGAGAAAAAAAGCGGCCGAAACAGGCCGCTTTTTTTGTGTCTGCGAAATTTAAATATAATGGTTTCGGCGTTCTGAAGGATTCAGCCTTTCGATATCGATGCTAAATCAACTCGTCGTCGAAATCATCGACGAAATCCGGGTCATCATCGAGGCCCATATCGTGGCCGGGGATTCCGTAGCCGTTGCTAATCTCGAACTCCGCCAGTTCTCCCGCCTGCTCGAGTTCACTTATTATCTGCTTGGCTCGCTCGATACATTCGTGGGGGACTATTATCTTCCAGTCTTTGTTGCCCTTGTCGGAACCGAGGGCCGATGTTATCGCATCTCCCGCTTCGAGGGACGCGCTGATGCCTTCGTTGTTGAGTATCTCCACAACCATCTCGCCGAATGCCCTCATGTTAACGTCCAGAACTATTTCTTTTTTGTCCATATCTACCCCATTTCAAAAAGCCCTGTTCTAATAAAAAAATTACGGAAAAAAACCGGCAGTTTCAATAAAAAAACCGCCGAAAAAATCGGCGGTTTGAAAGGGTCTATTTTTTTGGCTTAGTCCAGTAGGTGGACTACCATGCCGCTTCTCAGCTTAGGCTCGAACCATGTGCTTTTCGGCGGCATTGTTTTTCCGGCGTCGGCGATTTTCATTAGGTCGTCGATGCTGGTCGGGTAGAGGGCGAAGGCAACCTTCCAGCCCTTATTTACGCGCTTTTCCAGCTCGCCGAGTCCGCGAATTCCGCCTACGAAATCGATTCGCTCGTCGGTGCGGGGGTCCTGAATTCCGAGAACCGGTCCCAGCAGGCTATTCTGGAGAATAGCGACATCGAGGCTTGCGACCGGGTCGTTATCGTCGAAGATTCCCGGCTTGGGAGTCAGCTTATACCATTTGCCTTCGAGGAACATTCCGAATTCGTGCTTGGTTTCGGGCTTAAACTGTTTTTCGCCAACTTCTTCAACGGAGAAATCGCCCATGATTTTCGCCATGAAATCCCGCGGGCTGTTGCCGTTAAGGTCTTTCACGACACGGTTATAGTCGAGAATCATCATCTGGTCGTCGGGGAAAATGACAGTCAGGAAGAAATTGTATTCTTCTTCGCCGGTGTGGTTTGGGTTTAAGTCTTTCTTCAATTTCTGGACACGGCTGGCGCTGGCGCTTCTGTGATGACCATCGGCGACATAGAGTTCCGGAATCTCGGCAAACCCCGAACGAATTCCCTGAATATCATCGTCCTCGCGGACAACCCATAAGGTGTGGCGAACGCCGTCTTCGGATGAAAAATCCACATCGGGGCGCTTTTTTGTGATTCTTTCCACGATGGCGTCGATCGGATCCGAATGTTTGTAGGTCAGGAATACCGGGCCGGTGTGGGCGCCGATGGCGTTGATATGGCGGGTGCGGTCGTCCTCTTTTGCCTTGCGGGTCAGTTCGTGCTTTTTTATTATGTCCCGGTCGTATTCATCTACGCTGGCGCATGCCACGATTCCCACCTGAGAATGATTACCCATAATCTGGCGGTAGAGGTAGAAACAAGGGTCAGAATCCTGGCACATGTAGCCGGCGCCGATAAGCCTCTGAAGGTTTTTTGCGCCTGTATCGTAAACTTCTGTAGCGTAGAGGTCAGAATCGGGGGGGAGGTCGATTTCGGGCTTCACCACATGGAGGAAGCTCATGGGATTGTCTTTGCCAAGCTCCCGTGCTTCTTCGCTGGACAAAACATCGTAAGGCGGGGAAGCTATTTTCTCCGCATGATCCGGTTTCGGACGGACGCCATTGAAGGGTCTGATATCTGCCATAATAGTCCTTTCTTAAAAAGTCGAAAACTTCGAACTTTCCAATTTATACACCCATCTAATAAAATCAACCGAAATCTGAAAAGAAGAGATTTATCTTGTCAGAAGGGCTACACAGTGGGTTTCGACGGCTTTGCCCATTCCCACATCGCCCATTTTTTCGGCGGTTTTGGCTTTGATATTCACCGAATCCGCGGGCATCTTCAGGGCGCCGGCAATGTTCTCCCTTATTTTTGGGATATAAGGTGCTAATTTGGGATTCTGGATTATAACCGTGGCATCGATGTTGATTATTTTCCAGAGTCTTCTGCGGACGCCCTCGTAAACCTCGGCGAGGATAATAAGGCTGGATATTCCCCGAATGGATTCGTCGTCGTCCGGAAAGTGATGGCCAATATCGCCAAGTCCGGCCGCTCCGAGGATTGCATCGGCGATAGCGTGGCAAAGGGCGTCGCCGTCGGAATGTCCATCGCAACCCACGTCGAACTCGATAGCTACTCCGCCGAGGATAAGCTTCCGGCCTTCGACAAGCCTGTGAATATCGTAACCATGGCCTATATGGAACTCCATTTCTTCTCCCTCGTTTAAAGGTGAAAATCGATTTCTAATCCTGTAACGAAAAGACAATACAAAAAATAAAAGATGAAAACAAGGTTACAAGGACTTGACATATGTTTTTCAATATAATAATTTAGTATTAGATAACTATCATTTGGAAAAAATTCTCCAACCGGTTTCGCAAGGAAATATAATGGATGATTCTCAAAAAACCAAGAAAGAACTCCTGGATGAAGTTTCATGCCTTCGGGATGCCATAGAAGAGCTTGAAGAAAGCAAGGTCCGATATCAAAGACTCTCGGAGACTGTGTTGGAGGCTATCGCTATGCACGATAACGGCGTAATAGTCGAGTGCAACGATGCTTTTGCGAAGATTTTCGAGTATGAAAAGTCCGAACTTGTGGGGAAGAATATTTATGATTTAATCGCGGAGGACAGCCGAGACCTCGTTAGGCAGAAAGTAACATCGGGAGTTACCGAGCCCTACACCGCTCACGGCCAAACGAAATGCGGCAGAATATTTTCCGCTCTGCTCACCGGAGTTCAGGTGCCGTATCGCGGCAAAGAAATCCGTATGGCTACTATCACTGATATCACAGCAGAAACCGCCGCAAGAGAAGAAAGAGACAGAGCGCTTCGCAAACTGAAAGATATCGAAACTGCTGTTAATCGAAGCCCCGCTATGCTATTCTTGTGGGAAGCCCATGAGGGATGGACTGTTGATATAGTGTCGGAAAATGTTCTGCAATTGGGATATACTCCTGCCCAGTTTATTGCCGGCGAAGTAACTTTGCCGGGGATCACTCATCCCGAGGACGTCGATAGGGTGGAGGAAGAAATCGTAGATTACTTATCGAGGGGCATCGACGAATGGAGCCAGAGCTACCGTTTTATAACCAAAGACGGCGAAGTCCGATGGATGCGTGACTGGAACAAGGCCTTAAGAAACGAAGAGGGACAAGTAACCCATGTGCAGTCAGTGATTCTCGATGAGACCGAAAAAAAGGAGACCGAGCTTGCCCTCGCAAGAGAAAAGGAGTGGCTCAGGATTACCCTTCAGTCCATCGGGGACGCTGTAATAGCCACAGACGATTGCGGAAAAATCATTCTGCTGAACACTGTCGCCGAAGAACTCACCGGTTGGAAACAACAAGATGCCCAGGGCAGGCCGCTTACAGAAGTCTTCCGAATTGTAAACGAGGAGACGAAAGAAGTCTGCGAGAATCCGGTAAAAAAAGTTTTGGAATCCGGAATTATTGTGGGATTGGCAAATCATACCGCATTGATTTGCAAAGACGGCGAAGAGATTCCAATCGAGGACAGCGGAGCGCCGATACGGAATGGCAAAGGGGAAATTATCGGTGTCGTTTTGGTTTTTAGGGATGTCCGCGAAAAGAGAAAGGCTCAAAAAGCTCTTAGAGAGAGCGAAGAAAGATATCGCACCCTCTTCCAATCCGCCAACGACGGCATTTTCCTTATGAAAGATTACAGGGTGGTCGATTGCAATAAAAAGGCAGAGGAGTTATACAAAAGAACGCGAGACGAAATCATCGGGATGATGCCCCACGAGCTTTCTCCGAAATCCCAGTCCTCGGGAGCGGAGTCATATAGAGAGAGCATTCGGCTGATGGATTCCGCTCTCGAAGGCAAACCCCAATACTTCGAATGGACGCACATCAAAGCCGATGGCGGCAGTTTTACCGCGGAAATCGGACTCAATAAAATTACTCTCGAAGATGGAGATTATATTCTCGCACTGATACGGGATATTTCCGAACGAAAGGCTATGGAGAATGAACTGCGAGTCAGCGAGGAACGAAATAGGGCGCTTATCGAACATGCTCCCCTGGGCATTTTTCTTTCAGACAAAGAGGGAAATCTGCTGGTTGTGAATCAGGCTCTTGTAAATATTTTAGGATCGCCGTCTCAGGAAGCCACAATGGGCATAAATATTCTGCAGTTTCCCCTTCTTATCAAAAGCGGTGTATCTGAAAACGTCCGAAAGTGTATCGAAGGAGATAAGCCTTCCATTAACGATTTCTTCTACAAATCAAATTGGGGGAAAGAAATTTACTGCACCCTTTATCTCGATCCCGTGCATGATGCGGGAGGTTCTGTTATAGGCGTTCAGGGCATTATCGAAGATATTACGGAACGGAAAGCCGCCGAGGATAGGTTGATTCAGGAGCGGAAACAGCTTTTGTCGATTTTCGACGGAATCGGCGAGGCGATTTATGTTTCCGATCCGAATACTTACGAAGTGCTTTTTGTTAATAGATACTTGCGGGATCTGATTGCGACGGATCCCGTTGGGAAAAAATGCTATAAAGTGTTTCAGGGATACGACGAGCCGTGCCCATTCTGCACAAACGACATCATCCTCGAAAACCCGGGAGAGGATTATCAATGGGAGTTCTACAATCCAAACCTCGAGAGGCATTATCTGCTTTTTGACCGGATAATCAAATGGCCCGATGACCGGAATGTCCGTTTCGAGATGGCGGTAGATATCACTGACCGCAAGAATGCCGAAAACGAGCTGGCTTCCGAGAAGGAAAGGCTTGCGGTAACCCTTCGGAGCATTGGCGATGGAGTTATCACCACGGATACGGACGGCCGAGTGCGGCTTGTTAATAAGATTGCCGAGGAATTGACAGGCTGGACTCAGGCAGATGCTTTCGGAAAGCCTATCGAGGAAGTATTCAATATAGTCAATGAGATTACCGGCGAAAAGTGCGAAAACCCCGTGGAAAAGGCTTTGAATTCCGGCCAGGTGATAGAATTAGCCAACCACACAAAGCTGATTTCCAAAGACGGCACGGAGAGGATAATCGCCGACAGCGGCGCGCCCATACGCGACAAGGAAAGCAAAATTGTCGGAGTCGTCCTTGTTTTCCGCGACATCACCCGCGCAAAAGAACTGGAAGAAGAACTGACAAGAGCCCAGAAGCTGGAATCAGTCGGTCTTCTCGCGGGCGGAATAGCTCATGACTTCAATAATATCCTCACGGCGATTATCGGGAATATCTCCATCGCAAGGGATCGAACCAGCATCGACAGTGAGCAGTTCGACCTGCTTCTGGATGCCGAGAAAGCCTCTCTGCAAGCTCGGAACCTCACTCAACAACTTCTTACCTTCTCTAAAGGCGGCGCGCCTATACGGGCAGTCTGCTCCGTGAAAAATATTATTGAGGAATCCTGCAATCTCGCTTTAAGGGGTTCAAATACATCTTGCCGCTTCGATTTCGAGGATGGACTTTTCAACGTCGAGGTCGATCCGGGGCAGATTAGCCAGGTGATACATAATTTGGCTTTGAACGCAGATCAGGCTATGGAGGAGGGGGGGGAACTCAATATAACTGTCCGGAATGCCATCATCGATGAAGACTCGAATCTGCCCCTCGCCGCAGGTAGATACGTCAGTATAGAGGTTAGCGATACAGGAAAAGGGGTGCCAAAACAGCTTATAGATAAGGTTTTCGACCCATATTTCACCACGAAACGCGAGGGGACGGGTCTCGGCCTTGCTGTCTGCTATTCGATTGTGAAAAATCATGATGGAGTTATCACCGTCAATTCGGAAGTCGGTATAGGGACAGTGTTTAGAATTTATCTTCCGGCTTCCGACAAGAAAATGGAGATGAGGGAGGACCAAAGCCCAACCTCCGGAAGTCTTTCCGGCAGGATTTTACTTATGGACGACGAGAATATCGTTCGTAAGGCGGCTAAGGCTATGTTCAGCCATCTTGGCTACGACGTCGTCGTTGTCGGCAGAGGTGATGAGCTAATCGAGACATACGAAGCTGAAATGATGGCTGGAAGAGCCTTTGATCTTGTGGTTATGGATTTGACCATTCGGGGCGGACTTGGCGGTCGGGAGACATTCGAAAGATTGAAAGAAATCGATGAAAATGTTGTAGCCATTGTTTCCAGCGGCTACTCCACGGATCCCGTAATGGCGGACTATAAAAAATTCGGGTTCGCGGGAGTTCTTACGAAGCCATACAAAATGAGTGAATTGATGTCGTTGTTGAAGGAACTGTTCAACGGCAAATGATTCCGATTCTCGAATATTGATTGCGACAACTCCATTGAATAAAGACAATAACTGCGAAGTTCTGCGCGCTATAAAGAAGCCTAAGATTGGTATTTTCCAAAAGCGGCTTAACCGTTTTGCCGCCGAGGTCTGTATGGATGGGAAAACAATAAAGGCTTTCCTGCCTAATACCGGAAGGCTCGAAGAACTGCTGACTCCAGAAACTCGAGTTATCCTGGAAAAGAGAAGGGAGGGCGGGAAGACTCAGTTCGATATGCTTCTGATAGAAACCTTAGCTTATCCCACTCGGAACCCGATTTGGGTTAATCTCGATAGTCGCCTGCCGCCGAAGTTATTGGCAAAGGCTATAGAAAAAGGTTTGATCTCCGAATTCGAAGGGACAAGGAGAATTCTCTACGAACCGGCATATTCGGGAGGACGTTTCGATCTGCTTCTCGAAACGGAAAGAGGGCGAACGTTCATCGAAACTAAATCGGTCAATCTGGTGGATAGTGCTGGCACAGCCCGTTTCCCAGACGCGATTACCACACGCGGCACAAAGCATATTCGAGCCCTTATCGAAAAACTCGGGGAGGGCGTTTCGGCCTGTATAGCCTTTATCGTTACCAGGAGGGATGCCCTCGCATTTTCCCCCTTTGCCGAAAGGGACAGCGAATTTGCCCAGGCTCTTTGTAGCGCAAAACAAGCGGGAGTGCGGGTTGCGGCTTATCATTTCGATTCAGGGACAGCCTTCTCTTACCTTGGGGAGATTCCCGTCGAACTTCCGGCGAAACCTTTTCCAGGGTTTTGGCCGAGTTTGGATTAAGTCAAAACTCCCACGACGCTTGTTTTTTAGGTATCTGCAATCACCATCGAAAAATACCTTTGACACCGGCATCTTATTTCTATATTATACTAACTTTAGTTTCAGCGAGGTTTGTATGATCAGAAGCATGACAGGATTTGGCGAAGGAACATCGGATTCGGGCGGAGTTACGGTTTCTGTGACCGCGAAAAGCGTCAACAGCAGATTCCTCGAGATAGGCGTGAAACTACCCGATATCCTCGGCAATCTCGAACATCGGCTAAATGAGATAGCTTCGGCAAAATTAGCACGGGGTAAGTTATTTCTGAATGTCTGTATCAGTTATGTTACCAAGACCGATATCTACAATGTTACTTTCGACAAACCCTTGCTGGATAAGTATATGGAGACTCTCAAATCCCTCGAATACTTTTCGGGCGATGTCGGAGCTTCCGATTTGACAGCTCTTCCGGATGTTCTAATCTCGTCCCCTCGCGAGGATTTTGCCGAAAGGGTCGAGGATCTTCTCATCGATGCCGCAGAGAAGGCTATGGAGGGACTTCTGGCTATGCGAATCAGCGAAGGCGCGGCTATCGAGAAGGATATTCGCGGACGACTGGAAGCAATTGGAAAATCGGTGGAAATGCTCTCCGGAAAAGTGGATTTGAGCAGGGAGAGATATCTTGAAAAGCTTCGCGAACGAATCGTCTCGATTTTGGACGGCAAAACTCAGGTCGATGACGACCGTCTCCTTCAGGAGGCCGCCTATCTGGCTCAAAAATCCGACCCGACCGAGGAGATAACACGTCTAAAAAGCCATATCTGCCAGTTTCTGGAGGCTCTCGAAAGCGACGAACCGGTCGGAAGCCGTCTGCGGTTTATCCTTCAGGAGTGCAACCGGGAGGCGGATACTATCGGCGCAAAAGGCGATACTGCAGAGACATCGGCAATAGTTATCGCTGTGAAAGAACAACTCGAAAGAATAAGAGAGCAAGTGCACAATGTTGAATAAGGGCGACAGAAAAGGATTTCTGCTTATCCTGTCCAGCACTTCGGGCGGCGGAAAAAGCACTATCTACGAGGCTTTGCTGGCCAAGGGACATCCTTTTGCATTCTCTGTTTCCCTCACTACCCGTCCAATTCGCAAAGGCGAAATCGACGGTGTCCATTACCGTTTTGTGGACGATGAAACTTTTGATTCTATGATCTCAGCCGGCGAACTCGCCGAATGGGCAGTTGTCCATGAAAAGAAATACGGCACTCCGAGAGAGTTCGTAGATACCGCTCTTGAAGAGGGCAAGATTATGATTTTTGAAATCGACGTTCAGGGTGCGGCACAGTTAAAAGCCGCATATCCGGACGATTCGGTTCTTGTGTTCATTGCGGCGCCATCTGCGGAGGAGACCGAGAGGCGAATTCGTCTTCGCGGCGCGAACACAGAAGAGGATATTCAAATCAGGCTCAAGAACGCATACGCCGAGATTGCTCGGTGTTGGGATTACGATTATATTGTCATAAACGACGTTTTGGAGACCGCTATAGAGGATGTTTTTTCCATCGCCAGAGCCGAAAGGCTTGCTTCAAAGCGTTTCAAAAACGAGATTTGGCCGAATTAGCCACAAATAAAGGAAGTGAAGATGCTCGACACGAAGTTCATCTACGATGTAAAAATCGAAGGATTATCCAAGTATGAAATGGTTCTATTGGTAGCGCGCAGGGCAAGGCAGATAAACGACATGAGAATCGCCCTCGAGAAAAAGCACGTCATCAGGCTCATCGAGAAGGAAAAGCCTACAACCGTAGCCATGAAGGAGATCCTCCACAATAAACTGGAACACGAATTCCGCGCCGAAAGACATGAAGAGAGGGTTGAACAGTTCAAGAGAGGCATGAAGAAAACCCTTTAACCTCAGTGTTTATTGCCTGACGCTTTATTACCAGATTGCAGAAACGGATTATCAATATGCCTAAAAAGATCGTCATAGTCGAGTCTCCAACGAAATCAAAAACTCTCAAGAAATTCCTCGGATCGGATTTCGATGTTCTCGCGAGCGGAGGACATATCATGGATCTGCCGCCGGATAGGCTCGCGGTGGATATCGAGAAAGGTTTTGTTCCCCAATACGAACCTATTCGAGGCAAAAACAAAGTCATAGCCAGCCTCAAAAAGGCCGTAAAGAACAGCGACGAAATCTTCCTCGCATCTGACCCGGACAGGGAAGGCGAGGCTATTGCGTGGCATATCTCCCAGCTTATCGGCAAGGGGAAAAAATTCGGCAGAGTCCGTTTTAACGAGATTACGAAGAATGCGGTTATCGAGGGAATCAGCCATCCGGACAAAATCGATTTGCGCAAAGTCGATGCCCAACAGGCACGCAGAGTTCTCGACCGTCTGGTTGGATACAAAGTTTCCCCCCTCCTCTGGAAAACTCTTTATAAGGGCCTTTCCGCCGGAAGGGTTCAAAGCGTAGCCTTGCGGTTAATCTGCGAACGGGAAGCTGAAATCGACGCTTTCGTTCCGGTGGAATATTGGCATGTCCACGCTGATTTGGACCATGAACACGCTACTTTCAGGGCTAAAGCGGTAAAATACAAGGGCGAAAACCTGGAGATTCCGGATGAAAAGAACGCCAGGAAACATGAGGCCGCTCTGCAAAAAAGCAGTTTTGTAGTAGATTCCATCGAGACGAAGAAGCTTAAGAAGAATCCTTACCCGCCATTTATCACAAGCTCTCTCCAGCTTACAGCGGCGCGTATGCTCGGTTTTACGGCGAGCCGGACGATGCGAATCGCTCAGCAGTTATACGAGGGAATCGAGCTGGGCAAAGAAGGCCCCAGCGGTCTGATAACCTACATGAGAACGGATTCTGTCCGCGTAGCCGACGAGGCCATAAAGACAGCCGCGGCCTTCATCGAAAAGGAATACGGCAAAAAGTATCTCGAAATCAGAACCTACAAAGCCGGCAAATCCAGTCAGGACGCCCACGAAGCCATTCGCCCGACCGATATTTTCCACACTCCGGAGTCGGTGAAAGATTATCTTACTAAAGAGCAATACAAGCTGTATGAGCTTATATGGCGGCGTTTCGCGGCGAGTATGATGGCTTCCGCAGTTTACAATCAGATTAAGGTTACAGTGAAAGCTGGAGACTATGAGCTGGTAGCTACCGAGAGATCCCTTGTTTTCGATGGTTTTCAGAAGATATACGAAGAGAAGAACGGCGACGAGGACGATTCCGTCAAGTTGCCTAAACTCAATAAGAAGGACGCCTGTAATCTTATAGCAATAGAGGCTAGCCAACATTTCACAAAACCACCGCCGCGATTTTCCGAGGGCACCCTCGTCAAGGAACTCGAAGACAAAGGCGTCGGAAGACCCTCGACTTACGCTCAAATCATAAAAACGCTTCTGACTCGAAAATACATCGCCCGAGAGAAGAAAAACCTTTTGCCGACACCCCTTGGCAAAGAAGTGTATCTATTGCTGATAAAACTCTTCCCCGGCATGTTCGAAGTCGGGTTTACTGCGGATATGGAAGAAAAACTGGACAAAGTGGAAGAGGGAAAACTCAACTGGGTCGATGTGGTATCGGATTTTTACAAAGATTTCGAGCCTCTTTTGGAAAAAGCCAATGCTAACCGCTCCAAAATCAAGCAGGAGCTCGAGGAAGAGACTGAGTTCGTATGCGAAAAATGCAGTTCCCCGATGATTATCAAATGGGGACGCCACGGGAGATTCCTCGCATGCACAAATTTCCCCGAATGCAAGAACACCAAACCGGTTAACGAAGAGGGTGAGCCTGTAGAACAGGAAAAAGTGGACAAAAAATGTCCCGAGTGCGGTAAGGAGCTTATTATCAAGCACGACCGCAGGGGCCGACGGTTCATCGCATGCACAGGATACCCGGACTGTAAATTTACTGAACCTTACGATACCGGCTACATTTGCCCCAACAAGGATTGCGGCGGAAAGGTTCAGGAAAGATATACCCGTCGAGGTAAAGTCTTTTTCGGTTGCAGTAACTACCCAAAATGCGATTTCGCCAGTTGGGATCCTCCAACAGAAGGGCCGTGTCCCTCATGCGGATGTGAGACTATGTTCATTCAAGTGCGTAAAGGCGGCACCCGGAAAGTTTGTCTGGCCTGCAATTATAAAGAAGTGGTCGAGGTTTAATTCAAGTGCAGTCCTCGCAGAATTCCCTGATAGACTACATCGGCGAGTTTCTGCTGTATCTGGAAAAAGACAAGAAATATTCATTCAACACGGTGAATTCCTACCGAATCGACCTTTCCCAGTTTGCTGAATATATCGGCGAACAGTTTCCCGAGGGATTGGAAAACCCCGCCGCTATAGAGATTATCGACTTCCGTGGATTTCTGGCCGGTTTGCGCCGCGGCGGATATTCGGCATCGAGTATTCAGAGAAAAATCAGCTCTGTCAGAACCCTTTTCAAATTCCTCCACAAACTTGGTGTTGTAAAAGCCAACCATGCACGAGTTTTGATTCTCCCAAAGAAGGAGAAAAGGCTCCCTTCCTTTCTCGATTTAGCTCAGGCTCATCGAGCGATGGAAATACCGGATACGGATACCGAAATCGGAAAACGAGACAGGGCGATACTCGAGCTTCTCTATGCCACGGGAATGCGAGTTTCCGAGCTTGTGGATTTCCAGCCCTCCAAGATGAACCGAGAGACCGGCGAAATACAGGTGTTCGGCAAAGGCAACAAGGAGAGAGTTGTAATCTTGGGGGAATATGCCGACGAGGCAGTGTCTGAATATATCAAAATCCGCCCGAAACTGGTAGGCGAAAAAAACACCGAGCCCTTTTGGGTAAGCGAAAAAGGGAACCCCTTGGTTCGCTCCGATATCTACACCATTGTCCACAAATACCTTCGTCAGGTTACCGACGGCAAAGCTTCGCCCCATGTCCTTCGGCATACTTTCGCGACGCACCTTATGGAACAGGGCGCGAACCTGGTTGCGGTCAAAGAGCTTCTGGGACACGAATCCCTTTCCACGACTCAGATTTACACCCATACATCCATCGAACACCTCAAGGAAGTCTATCGGCACGCCCATCCGAGGGATAAGAAATCAGATTAGAAGATTTTCTCGTTGCACATGGCAAACAACATTTTGGTTGAAAATCTGTTCCGCGAAAAATCCAAAAATTGCAAAAAAACTACCATCCCCAGCCTTGAAAAGTTCTAATGGAATACATATATTAAATGAATAAGTTTAAGAAAAGAAGGGATATCTTATATCAGGAGGAAGAATGTTTTGGACCAAGAATAAGGGCGGTAAAAAGCCCGGCACTACTATAATAGGACTTGTCTATTCTGGTAAAGCCGCTATAGGCACCGATTTCGATGTTTCCAAAGAAAACTGCGAAGAGATAGGCTTGGTTGATAGGTGTTCCCAGGCACTCATAGGTTTCACCGGCGATCCGAGAGGAAGTGATCTTCCGAAGAGGTTCGTTCACAAGCTCGACACATGCGAGGATCTTCATAATACTTGCAGAGAGATATCCCATCAATGGCAATCCGACGAGGTATTCAGCGAGATTACCGGCAAGCTCGTGGCAATAGGCAGAGACTATGCGTATCTCATCACTCCCGGCAAAGCGGATAGAATCGAAACGGGCATTATCGCTGTCGGTCCCGGTGAGGAATATGCCCTTGCCGCAATCAGAGCCATTCTCGCACAGCCTAATATGGAAGAATCCGTCGAAGATATTGTCAAAAAAGCTTTCAGTGTTGCCGCCGGTGTATGCGTTCTCGTGAATTCCAATGCGACAATAATCTCCTTAAATTGATGGATAATTTGAAATCAAATATTTTCCACGGCACCACTATTATCGGTATGAAGCTCAACGGCAAAGCGGCCATGGCCGGAGACGGTCAGGTAACCCTTAGCGAAATGGTTTTCAAGGCCGGCGCGAAGAAAGTCCGTAAATTCGATGAATACGGCGTTCTTGTGGGGTTTGCCGGCGGCGCCGCCGATGGAATGGCACTCCTTCAGCGTTTCGAGGAAAAACTATCCGAGCATGGCGGCAATATACCCCGCGCCGCGGTGGAACTGGCCAAAGACTGGCGCACGGATCGATACCTAAGGCGTTTGGAAGCGATGATAGCCGTTGTATCGCCTGAGCATAGTTTTATAATTTCGGGCACAGGCGATGTCGTCGAGCCGGACGATGGAATTTGCGTAATCGGCTCTGGCGCAGGATATGCATTGGCCGCCGCAAGAGCGATGTTGACCTCCCCAAAACCTCCGAAAGATCCAGCCGAAGTAGTTCGCAGAAGCCTCGAAATAGCCTCGGAGATTTGTATTTACACTAATAATAACATTTCGGTAATCGATTTATGATTTTCAATAAGAAGAAGGGGCATGAAAAACTTCTGACCCCCAAAGAAATCGTCGTCGAGCTGGACAGGTATATCGTTGGGCAGGACGACGCCAAGAAGTCGGTCGCCATTGCCCTGCGGAACCGCTGGCGAAGGCAGATGGTAGAAGGATTCCTTCGGGAAGAAATACTCCCCGCGAATATTCTCATGATAGGCCCCACAGGAGTCGGCAAGACCGAGATTTCCCGTCGCCTGGCGGCACTTGCGGGAGCACCCTTTGTAAAAGTCGAGGCGAGCAAGTTCACTGAAGTTGGATATGTCGGCAGAGATGTCGAATCGATGATTCGGGATCTGGTCGATATTTCCATGAATCAGGTTCGAAGCGAATATGAGGAAAAGGTTAAAGATACCGCCGAAAGAAATGTCGAAGAAAAACTCCTCGACCTGATTACTCCAGTGCGCCCCAAGAGGGGATCTAAGGAAAAAGAGCCAGACCCCCAGCGCGAAAAAAGAATTCGCGAAAAACTTCGCGGACAATTGGAAGCAGGTCACCTCGAAGATAGGGAAGTTCAGATTGATGTGCCGGAGAATTTCTCGCCTACCCTCGAGGTTTTCTCGCCCATGGGAATGGAAGAGATGGGCCTGAATATTTCAGAGATGTTCGACGGAATCATGCCAAAAAAGACTAAGTCGAAAACCCTCACAATCGCCGAAGCGAGAAAACTTCTCCTTCAATATGAAATTGATGACTTGATAGATCACGACAAGGTCGTCGATATGGCCCTTTCGAGGGCGGAGGAGTCCGGAATCGTGTTCATCGACGAGATTGACAAGATAGTTTCCGGAGCGAGCGCCCATGGCCCCGACGTCTCCCGTGAGGGAGTTCAGAGGGACCTTCTGCCGGTTATCGAGGGGACGAATGTCGCCACGAAATACGGCATGGTCAAGACCGATCATATTCTCTTCATTGCCGCAGGGGCTTTTCACGGTTCCAGCCCAAGCGATCTTGTGCCGGAACTTCAGGGGCGGCTTCCCATTCGAGTCGAGCTCGATTCCCTTTCCGAGGAGGATTTCGAACGCATTCTCAGGGAACCGGAAAACTCCCTCATCAAACAATACACTGCCCTCATGGAGCCGGAGGGAGTTAAAATCGAGTTCACTTCGGGGGCGATTCAGGAGATAGCCCGAATTGCGGATCAGGTTAATTCCACTACAGAGAACATCGGTGCGCGGCGGCTTCACACGGTGATGAGCACCCTATTGGAAGACATCATGTTCGATGCGCCCTATGGCGAACCCAAGAAGATTAAAATCACCAAGAAAACAGTCGGCGATTGCCTGCTCGGAATCGTCGAGGATAGCGATTTGGCTAAGTATATATTATGATCAAAGTTACGGGTATTGTAGGAAGCCCCAGAATTGGCGGGAACACGAGCCGTCTGGTGGAAAAAGTCCTTCAGGGCGCCGCCGGAAGCGGTGCCGAAACCGAACTTCTGATTTTAAACTCAATGCAGATATCGCCATGCCAGGCTTGCAACTTCTGCAGACCTTCAGGCCAGTGCATTCTCAACGATGATATGCAGATTGTTTACAGCGCGATGGAATCGTCGAATGCCGTCGTTGTGGGCACTCCAATCTATATGGGGCAAATGTCCGCGCAGACAAAGCTTTTCATGGACAGACTTTACGCAAATTACATCTCGAGCAGAGACACCGGAAAACCCGTGGTTCTGGTATTTACGCAGGGCGCCGAAAACCCGGATATCTATTCGGATTACATCGAATATACCGGGAAGATCTTTACATATCTCGGATATGACCTGCGCGAGATTATCTCCGCTACAAATACAGGCGCTCCGGGCGACATCCTAAAACAGCCAGATGTTCTCCAAAAAGCTTTCGATTGCGGCGCAAAGCTGTTTTCCGGTCTATAAACCCAGCCCGGGAATTCCCCCGCCGAGCCCGCCGGTGAGTTTGCCCATCTCACGCTGAGCCATCTCGTTGGCTTTGGCCATCGCTTCGTTAACAGCCGCTATAATAAGGTCTTCGAGCATCTCGGGATCTTCAGGGTCGATAACCTGCGGGTCGATTTTGACATCCACCAGTTCCATCCCGCCGTTGACGATTGCCGTTACCATACCGCCGCCGGCCGTGGCTTCGACCTCTTTTTCCGCGAGTTCCGCCTGCATCCGCTCCATATCCTGCTGGAGTTTCTGCATCTGTTTGAACATCTTGTCCATCTTTGCCATTTTTATCCTTTCTAAATTATTTATTTCTCATCGATAAGGAGACTATCATTATAAGTCCATATAGAGCGATCAAAAGAAAGAGCGCTCGCGTCATTCCGAAAACAGGTATTATCAAAATCCCGAAAAAAGGAGCTGTGAGAGCCGATCCGATGAGATCGGCTGAATATATCACCGCCGGTGCCTTTGTGCTCAGAAGCTTTTTTTCATCGGCAGTGTAGAGTAGCAATGGATACAGCATTCCGACCACGCCGCCTACGAGCAAATGATATGCCCCGAAGACGATAATCGCAAGCCAAATCGGAAAATTGATTATCGTCGAATAGCTCAGAACACCTATGGACGCAACAAAGGTGAGCAAGGAGAACCGCCAGAACCCGAAACCGATTTTGCCTCGGGATGCCAAAAGCGCGCCATATATCGAGCCCATAATGAAAAGCCCAGAAAGGATACCAATGGCGAAATAAAGCTGACCGCCCACCACCTGAAAATAATACATAAGCCAGATGGAGCTTCCCATCCCCAGAGCGCCGGTGAAAAGAGCTATGGCGAAAATCATCGCCGAGGGAACTTTTTTTGACAATGAAAATGGCGCTGAAACAAGAGCGAGAAGTCCCAAAACTACCAGCCATGCGGAATACGGAATCGACGACATAGCTGTCAGAAAGCCGCCGTCGGCGAGGTTTTCCCATCTTCGCAAACCGATTAGCAGTGCCGCCGGTTTGTCCCATGTATTTGCGGGAACGTCCGTTTGGGCGATACGTTCTCGCAAAGCTTCTTGCCGATAGCTCTCGAGAAGATTTGGAAGGGCGGAATGGTATGCTTCGAGACCACCATGGCCATCTGGTTTTATGTTGCGCAGAAAGTCGCCCCATTCGCCGTTGTCCGGGTGGACGAGAAGGGCGGTATTTTCGCCTATATAAGCTGTTGTCGGCCCGAAATCGGAAATGGATTTGCCGACACTGGACAGCAGTTCCGCCTCTTCGTTTGTCAGAACATTGGGCGCCGCTGGGAACCCTACGAAAAGCTTGCCGCTGGGTTTTCGCAACTCGGTAAGGGTTGCGAATAGTCGATGGGTTAAAATCCTGCCGTCCCCGCTCGATTGGGGGATACCGGGGAAAAGTAGAATATAGTCGAATTTGCCGTCGAGTTTTTCGATGGATCGCACGGGATCACCGGTAATGACTTTTATTCGGGGATCGTCCAGTTTCCGAAAGGCGGAAAATTCCGCGATGCCGATTTCGAGTGTCCGCGGGTCGTTAACAAGGACAGTTACGCTCCTGGGATCATGGGCGAGAATACTGTTTACAGCCCCCTGAAGAATTCCGCCTGCGAGAAGATAGTCCCCCCCTTTTCGAGAATCCGCCAGAATACCATGCATGAGCGGCGCGGAATCCGCAGTGTCGCTAGCGGAGCCAAGATAGACGCCGTTTTGGTAAAGATATGTCTCGTTTTCCCGCCGAAGAATCTGAATCGCGCCTTTGGTTGATTCATAACGTTCGACGGAATAGCCGCCGTAGAGGCTTTCGGTGAGTCTCTCATGGGCATTGTCGAGAAGCGGGATGGTCGAAAAAACCAGGATAAGTCCAGCAATGCATGTGAGAGCCTTCCGGCTTTTCGATGTGAATATGAGAAGTCCGGCGAAGGAAACTCCCGCCGTAAGGGAAATCGCGACTTGAGGAGGCAGGATTATCGCCATGAAAAGGGATATTATCCCCCCTGCCAGAGAACCCGCGCCCTCGCGGATATAAACATTAGCCGGGTCGCCGAATTGCCTGTATGCCTGAGAAAGCGAGGCAAATAGGCTCCCCGTAGTTATGGCTATAGGCGCTGAGGAAAACAGAATCAAAATCAAGCATCTATAGAAAGGCCAAATCTGCCCCATTCCGGGGGAAAGGACATTTGCGAGGATGTATAGCCAGACTATTGAAACCGCCGCGGAGATTGTCTGAGCGGTATAGCATTCGAACCATTTTTTACCGAAGGGCGCGGAAAGGCTTCCGAGGCCTGTCATAAGGAGCCACAGCGCAAGAACAATTCCTATAATCAGGTCATTGGAACGCAGGATTATCGAGAGCTCGCGGAAAAGCAAAGCTTGAGTAAGAAGGGCCAGCGCGCCCGAAGAAAAGGCGGCTGTGAGTATGCCCTTGCGTGTGTCATCCGCCGACATTACTGCGGAATCTCATAAACCCGAGCCGTCGAACCGTGGGCGAAGACTACATAGGATACTCCGTCCACAACGAAGCCGTCGAACTTGCCGTCTATCTCCACTGCGGCGAGATCGTTTTTGTTCGAATACGGCATTAGGACAGAATAAAACTCGTAATCTCGAATATATAGAGTATGGGACAAGACTGATATCTCGATATCCGGCCAGACGGTCGGTTCGGCATTCAGGGTCAGCATAAGACGCGTATTATAGTGCTCGAAATCCTCGCAATAATTGAAAACCGGCTCGTGGAGGCCATCGGTTAACCTCGAACAAAGATTGCCATGCAGGATAACAGTTTCATTATTTAACGCGGGGCTGACGACACTGATATCGGGCTGGCTTTCATCCGACCAGCGGAGGTCTCCCGTGTGGGGATTATAGCAGAACAACGATGGATTTTTGCATACACGGGTTAAAATGAGTAAGGTAGAGTCGATGAGAGCGCTCTTTTTTTCCTGCACTATTACGTTGGATTCGCCCTCGGTCATCTTGCGTTCCATATGGATCTTGCCTGACTCGATGCCGCGAATCACAAGATAGCGGGATTCGGGGCGAATTTCCGTGGCGATAATGACCTCTTCGCCTTTCCAGGTTGCGAATGACGCGTGTTCGACAAAATACTCGAACTCAACCTCCCGTTCTTCGCGGTCATACACAAAAGGAACCTGCGAATCCTTGCGGATGTAGCCCTGCAGAGCGAAATAGTTACCTTTCGGCGAGACGCTAAGCCATTCTGCGAATTTGAGCAGGCCGGTTTCGGCGAGAATGTCCATGTTTGTCGAATCGAAGACCCAATTCACGGGGGTTTCGAGCAATCTGTCCCATCCTCTGACTACGACGATTTCGCCATGGTCGGAAACTCGCAAAGCGAGGGTATTCGTGTATTCGCTGAGGTTCAGAGTATCATTCATCGACCGAAATTTCTCGCCATTGGTTGAATAGGCATCTACAAAAAAGCGTCCCGAAGATTGGGAAAGGACGTAAAGATTACCGTCGGCATCGCTTTCGAGGTCGATTATCATATTGTCAGTTTGGACTGCATAGACTTCGCGAAGTTCGGGAAAGAAGTCCATCCAGGGTTCGCGCGCGAATAGGGCAATGGTTAGAAGCAGAAAAATTATTGTCGAGCGTTTCATATTGTCTCCTCATAAACGAACTCCCTCGCCCGGAGAATAGTGTCCATCCAAAAGAGGTCGTATTGGGGGTTATAACGCAATTCGTAGGCTTTTTTTTCGAGGAATTTCAGCGCTCTGCCCACCGGTTCGGGATTCGGAAATTTAAGGGATGCTTTTTCGAGTCTCTCGCTAATCGAACGATTGGCGGATATCGATTCCGCGCCGATTTGATGAAGGCTCTGGTCGCGAAGTATAGAGATTGCGGCCTTGAGAATCGCCAGGGATTTCGAGCGGTCTTTGTCTGCATTATTCACGAAGTCGAGGGCCTTGCTATCGTTTTTCGAGTAGATTGCCACCCATAAGTCTTCGGCAAGAGCAAAGACTTCGGAGGTTGAGTCATCGAGGTAGTCGATGGCGGCGGATATACTGCCGTCGGCCAAGAAAGCGGCGTCCAGAGCCCTTTTTTCGCTGATTCCGCGGGCAGTGAGAATCTTGACAATCTGATTTCTGTCCATCCTCGCAAAGGAAATGGGCTGGGCTCTGCTTCGAATCGTTGGCAGAAGGTAGTCCGGACTGGAGCTTGTGAGGATGATATGGCTGTTCTCGGGAGGCTCCTCGAGAGTTTTAAGAAAGGCGTTCGCGGCCTCGGTGGTCATAGCGTCGGCGTCGCGAATGATAGCCCATCTGCCTCCGGTCGAGGTTGGTGCAAGGGCGAGCCAATCCGAAATTGCCCGCGCCTGACCGATTCCTATGCTTGCCGGCTTGTCGAAGGATAGGGTGATAAAATGGTCATCCGCAATTTTGCCAAGTTCGACTGCTGTGCTCTCGGGATCGTCGCTAATGCTCTTGGGCAGGGGAACGATGATCTCCAAATCCGGATGGTTGAGCCGTTTTATCAGTTTGCACGAATTGCAAACGCCCTGGCAAGTTTCGGGGGATTTGCATTTCAGCCATCTAACGAAATCCAGCGCAGACGCCAGTTTGCCGACTCCCGCCGGACCTCTGAAAAGATATGCCGACGCGACTCTTCCGGAACCGATGGCACGGAAGAGCATGGTTTTTGCGGTTTCCTGCCCGGGAACAGAATCGAGAAAATTATGCGGTAACGAGCCACTCAAGGGGGTTCACCTCCTCTTTGCCCTTTCGTATTTCAAAATGAAGTTTAGCGCCTTCGAGCCATCCCTGGGCGGCGGTGTAGCCTATGGTATCGCCGTTGGAGACATTTTGCCCTTTATCGACGACCACATGGCCGAGGTTGCCATAAACGGAAAAGTAACCCCCCTCGTGTTCGAGGATGATGATTCTTCCGTAACCCCTCAACCAGGATATCTGCGCGACCCGCCCCGGCGCTACGGACGCGACCTTTTCTTCTGGTTCTGTAGCAATATCTATACCGGCATTTTTAAATTCCGTCCCGAAACGGCTTTCTTTAACGATTCCGAAAGGATGGAGGATCGATGTCGAAGCGGTAGGCCAAGGGAGATTGCCCTTGAAACGCTCAAAATTGCCCTCCAGCCTTCCCTGCGGGATATCCCGGGTGAGTTGGGCGAGGGATTCCTCCATCTGGGCTATTGCGCGCTGATATGTTCTCTTGTCCTGCCTGATGCTCGAAATGACTTGTTCTCTATGCTTTTTCGCGGCCCTAAGACTGTCGAGTTCGGTTTCACGAGTGATGCGGGTTGCAATGACGCGAGAATGAACCTCTTCGGTCGAGTCTTTCAAAGTTTCGACTCGCGCCGCCGCAGAATCCGCTATGGCGGATATCTTAGCCCGTTCCCTGGCGAGAAAGACAAAGTAGCCGACTCTGGACATGAAATCGTCCATGCCGTCGCTGGCGAGGAGGAAAGTGTAATCGCCCCCTTTACCGCGGATAAACATTGCCCTCAGAAGCTCGGCACGAAGGGTGTTTGCCGAATCCAGCTCCTCCCGTTTGATTGCGAGGGAGTCATTTAAAATATTCAGCCGCCGTGTGAGGAGGGAATCCTGTTGTAGAAGCTCTTCTACAAGGTCGTTGATTAGGATTACGCGTCGGGAAAGGGCATCGAGGACTCCCAGTTCATCGGCCTCCTTGCGCTCAAGGCTCTGAAGCTCGGATTTATTCTTCTCGATTTCCGCGCGCAGAGATTCGCCGCTCTCCGCAAAAACCGTGCAGATAAGAATCAGAGCTGATATGGTAATCAAGCGCGTCATTTTGACTTTTCGAGAACCAGCCATTTGTCAGAAATCTCGGCCTGCGCGCTTTTGCAGGCGCGGTAATCGGAATACATTCCAGTCGGAATCGAAAGCCCAGGGCGTCTGTATTCGTCCTCAAATACAAGCTGTTTGCGTTTCTGAGAGAAGTTAGCCGAGTAGCCGACAGAATCGAAAACAACATCGATCGCTGACGGAAGATGATAAAGGCTATATTCAGCCGGAAGTTCTATGGTTATCCTGTTCTGCTCGCCGTAAGGAGAATCGAACCAGACAGGCCATATGCGGTCCGAAGCGCCCGTTCCCCACGAGGAATAGTGAATTCCCGGAAGTTTGAAGGCGAGATATTTTTCGCCGGCCGTAACCGCGAAATCCGGAGCGGAAAACTCGAGGAAAAGTTCCGGAACCGCATCGAGATCGTCGATGTTCTGAAGCCGCCATCCGTCGAGATGGGCGGAAGGATGGATTTCCGCGGCTCGTTCGCCCATAGCCTGCTGAATTTGATCCTGCGATGCGAACCTGAATTCGCGAATATCTTCCTGAGAATTGCCGTAGAACTTTTCGTGCAGTTGCCCCTGAATTGTGCCATTCGCTTTGAGTAGAACGGTCATTTCGGATGATTTGCCCTCGTTTTCCGGCTGTGGCTTCGGTATAGAGACTGAATGGAAACCGTTGCCATCAAAAAAAACCGCAGGCTCGCCCGCCATGCCTTTACCAACGGCGCCCATGGGCAAATAGTCAGTAGTTAAGTCGATGAAATATCTTTCGCCGTCGAGGATTGCCATTATCAGAGGCGAAGGCGCGGAAAACAGCGACGGCACACTCTCGGCGAAATAGTCTTCATGGGTCGATGCGAAACCTAAGCGGACATCGAGGCCGACCCGCTTGGCGAGGCTGTAAAATAAAAAAGTCCGGTCGAGGTCATTGCCCGATTGTTTGGCGATAATTTGGGACAGCTTTTTGGGGGAGAAGCTGTAGGAATAGGCGTTTACAGGGATATTCCCCATTTCTTCGCATACCCATGAATAAAGTGCTTGGGCTTTGGCCGTCTCCGATTTTTTCCCGGGGAGGGAGCGTTCGATAATCTGGTTTATTCTGGGAGGAGAGTCGTCGGCGTCTTTTACTGCGGTTGTGAAATCGGCGGCGATTTCATCCCAGCCCGCACCCTCGCCTACAAGAATTGCCGGCGAATAGAGGCTTTGCGGGGGCATATTCGATTCCGGAAAGACGGGCGGAATGTTCTCTGCAGTCCATGTGAATTTTGTGAATGCAGGCGACTCTTCAACGGTAGCTTTGTTCCAGCCTTCCGGCCAGTTTACTTCCGCGAAAGCCGGGTCGGTGCCGGTTTCGGCGAGGATTATAACTTCGAGATGAAGAACCGGAGCCGATGAATAGAAGGGAACGCTCAGGAAAAATGGTTCGAGGGGGGAAGTGGTTTTCCGAACAGTCCTCTCCGAGACATCGACGATAGTGCCGACAGCCATTTCGCCAAGGGCATATTTGAGGATATTCAAACGGTCGTAATCCGGGAAATACGGGTTTATTGCACCCCTTTCGATGGCCGATTCGTCCAGATGAAGCACCTGACCGAGAGGCGAAACGCTTCGCGCGTGGATTATCTCCGGTATTTCGATGTCAGGATAGAAATAAATCTCGTTTACAGCTACATAGTCTTTGGCCCCCTCTGATAGGACCTGAGCTATGCGCCGCCTTGTTCTCTCGATAGTGCCGTCGAGGCGGAATTCGATGCGTATGCTCTCATACAGGATTGCGTAGTTTGCTCCGGCGAAGAAATCGTTGGGCACCTCTTTATTGAGGGTTTCGAGGAGAATTTCGTCGTCGATGTCGTCTATTGTGCGCCAGGTGTCTCCACCTCGCTCTTTGCCGAGGGTGATGTTTAGAACTTCCCCTCGGTCGAACTCGATTTCGCCGCGAACTGTTTCGAACCTTATCGCATCGGGGTCGATTTCTAAGAGTCTTCCGCGAACCTCCTCGCCGTCGCGCGTGTAGAGGACATCGCGCATTTGGGCGGAAACCATCGCCGCCATTAAAACCAACAGGATTATACCTGCGGCCGGCTTTTTCATTGGGATTCCTCTTGGGGGCTTTCTGGATTTTCCATCATGTATAACATCATTTCGGCCTGTTTGGGAAGTTCGCTATACATGTTCGGAACATCTTTGGCCGAGATAACATCGCGCAGAATCTCTTTGGCCGCGGCTTCGTTGTCCATGGAGATGTAAACGCGGGCGAGTTCGAGCTTGAATTCGAGATTATCTTTTTCCTGCTTTTCCGCTCGACGCAGATAATAGGCCGCGCTGTCGATACAGGCGGGGCCGAGGCCGGTAGGTTTGCGTTCCAGCATGGGTTTGGGACAGACCCATTTGTGCCATAAGGCCATGAGGTAAAGGGCGTCCGGATTGTCTGGCTCTTCATCGAGAACGAGGGAAAGTTCTTCGCGGACACGCCTGGCTACGCGGTTGTCGTCCCAGTCCGGCTTAAAAAGGGCGAGGCTTCCGAGGGCGCGGGCATACTCGAGATGAGCCTGCAGAATTCCGGAATTGCCTACAATAGCTCTATTCAGATAATTCGTGGCTACCTCGAGGCTGTCATGTCGGGCGCCGCCCTGAATTCCGTATGCAAGCCTCGTCATCGCGGAGCCTATTCGCCAAAGGACTTCCGGGTCGTCAGGATTCTCCGCTTCGGCTTTACGATATTCGGCAAGAGCGCTCGAGTATTCACCCCGGGACATCAAATGGTCGCCCATTCGCAAAGGTCCTGCTTTGGCGAATATCAAACTTGCCGATAGTAATAAGAGGATAATAATTCTTTTTTGTGTCATTTTTTTTCCCGTTATGGATATTTTTCGTTCAATCTAATCGAGAAGTAAATTCGGCTTCCTGCTATAACAACAATCAGCACAACGATATATGGGAATGCGTAAAAGCAGACCCACAGGTTCATCAGGAGGACAGCCACTTTATTTGCAGTAACAAAACTCTTGCCACCCTTCACCGCGGCATATACATAAAATGGCGACGCGAAAAGCCCCGTAAGAAATACCGCCGGTTCTTTAACGAACATCGAACCTATCGCTGAGACGCCGATCATCGTGTAAGATATTATGGTTGCAGTCTTTGCGCCCTTCGCGACTGCGAGGGTGATTTTGCCCGTCGCCCTGTCGCCCACAATATCCGGAATTGTGGTAGCGATGTAAACTCCAGCGAATGCCAGGGCGTAGGGCAACATTCTGTAGAGAACCTGCCACTGGAGATTATCGATGGAACTCCAGCCGATGACATAAACGAGGGCGCCATGCCCAAGGCCGTTCAGGAGAACAGCCAACCACGGGCTATCTTTGAACCGGAACTTCGGATGGGAATACAAAAAACCCATAAATACGGCCACTGCGGTTAAAACTCCGGTGATTGGCGTTATCCAAAAACCTATGACGACAGCGGCGGCGTCGCAGAGCACAGTGATAGCCCATGCGGCTTTGGGCGAAACCAGCCCCAGCGAGAGGGGCAGATTCTTGCGGTTTATCCTATCTCCATCTACGTCGTATATCTGGTTAAGTCCGTAAATCCCGCCGCCGAGGAAAATACCCAGCAGAAGGAGTTTGATGAATACGAGTTCGAGGCCGCTTCCGCCGACGGCGACGTATCCCAACAGCAGTGGAGCCCATATCGGCAGGATTAGAAGGGGGCGCAGGAAAAAGAGGTGGTCGAAAATCCCTGCGAAGAAACCGCCCTTTTTTATCTTATTGTCGAATTCAGTCAAAGCTGGTTACCTCAAGTTGAAAGCGTGTTCGTCGAACTCGACGACTGTGTATTTGAAAAGCTGGGTATTAGGGTCTTTGTAGCAATCGGAGCGCAGTCCGGCTTTTTGGGAGCATAACTCCTGCAGGAACTGCTCTTTGCTCCACCCTGTATCACGGCCTACTTGCGGAAGAAAAACTCCGCTTCGGTTGCCGTTGGTGAGCCATATTCCGTGGACACCGACCTCGAAATCCCGCCAGTCATCGAAAGGTTCCATGGGGGAGAGGACGGAAATTTCGATATCGATGGAATCCAGCTCAGCTTCGGTTACAGGCCGAAAACGGTGATCGCGGGTAGCGGCGGAAATGGCCATGTCCCGAACCGCCAGATACAGGGGTCCCTGAGCTATCATCTGCCCGATACATCCGCGGAGCATGCCATCGCGATGCAGGGTCACGAAAACAGCACCGTCGTCGGTGAGAAGCACGTCGTCGGGTGGGCTTGGATTGTGGACTTCTTCATTCAGGATGAAGTCTTCGATCGTCTTGCGCGCGAGTTTGAGCAGATATTTTTTCTGCTCTTTGGTCAAATCGAATTTCTCGCCGGAATTTCCGGAGTTAGAACTTTTCATCGAACTCTCCAGTTTTTCTGTTTTGCCCGTATCGAGAAAAAGGGCGGAGAAGTAGCCTACGACCTGCGAAGAATCCCCCTCCGGAACATCGGCGGAAGTGGCGTATTTTAGTTTTTCGATACTGTCCGCGCCGAGGGCGCCTGCGCATTTCATCAGAGTGAGGACTCCATTATAGCCGCAGGCCTCGCATTTGCCCGTGCGGACAACTTTGCGAAGGCTGTCGGCATTTCCGCTGAGGACGGCATCTGTGAAGATGTTGTCGAGGCTGTGAGCCTGCCTCTCAGGGTGGTAGTGGGAGAGGTCGGTGCTGGCGAGGATGATAGTGTTGTCGTCTGAGATTTCGGCGATTGCCTTAGCGAGATTATCTATGACGTTGTCCGCCTGAGAGCCAATAACGATAGGCACTATCTTCAAATTGTTATCCAGGGAGTATTGGAGAAAGGGCAATTGGATTTCGAGGGAGTGTTCGACATTGTGCACCTGAGGATTAAATTCGGCGATAGGGCCGAGCTTTTCCAGGAGCGCATTTGCGAAACGCGTATCGACAGGGGTGGAGCCGAGGGGGGTCATCCACGCGCCCTCCGCCCAGATACTTATTCCGGAAAACCCCGCCGCCCGGTGATTCGGGCCGAGGATGACCACCGTCGAACCTTTGTAGCGGCTTTTATCCTGCATCAAAGCTTTGTATCCATATGCCGCCACCGGCCCGGAATAGACATATCCGGCATGGGGAGAGACCATTCCGATAATTCGGCCTTCGACTTTCGGCGGGTTGGCCTTTTGAATATAAGATTCAATTGTCGCCCGCAAATCTGCAGAATCCCCGGAATACCAGCTTCCGGCGAGTATCGGTTTCCTGTCCATTCGATTATCCTCCCTTAGCAATCCGTCCGGCTTGGCCTGTTCTGCCTCCGCGCAACCGGCGCAAAGAAGGCACAACAAAACGGAAAGCCCGATTATTCTATTTATGTTCATATGGCATACAGTCGATTTCATAATCTATCTCCTTCGCATCGGCATCTATATAAATTAAGGTAGAATTTCCTCAAGTCAAGGGGGGATAATTAAGAAAACGGCAGAAATCAAATTAAAAACGGTAGTTGCATACAATATTGCTGAATGGGCTCTTTTTGAACCGTTTTTTAACTTCATCGAAATACCCAGCTTATACTTATGAGTATTCTTTCGAACAGTCAGAAGGTTTTAACAATCGGGAGGCGATTTTGAAAAAGGCTGACCTACATGTCCATTCCAAGTTCTCGAATCACCCATCGGAATGGTTTTTGCAAAGAATCGGCGCTAACGAGTGCTACACCGAACCGGAGTTTATCTACCAGCGCGCGAAAGAGCGGGGGATGGATTATGTTACCATCACCGACCACAACCGTATCGAGGGGTCTCTACTGCTAAAAGAGAAATACCCCGCCGAGGTTTTTACTGGAGTCGAAGCCACCACATATTTTCCCGAGGACGGATGCAAGATTCATGTCCTGATATACGGTCTGAACGAGAGTCAATTCGAGGACATTCAACGGCTGAGGATAAACATCTACGATCTTCGCGAATATCTGATATTGCAGAACCTCGCCCATTCTGTAGCTCACGCGACATATCCGGTCAACGGCAGGCTCACGATGGACCATCTGGAGAAATTATTGGCATGTTCAATGTGTTCGAGGGAATAAACGGGGGGAGAAATCGGCTAAATAACCAGGGTTGGGAGACAATTCTAAAGAATCTTAGCCGAGAGAAACTGGAAGAACTTGCGAATAAACATAACATCGCTCCAACGGGAAGAAAGCCATGGATAAAGGGAATCACCGGAGGCTCCGACGACCACGCCGGGCTTTTTATGGGAATGACATACACCTCCGCCGACGCTAAAACTCCCGATGAATTCCTCGACTGCCTCAAGGCGGGTTATTGCTCAGCCGGCGGAAGACATAACGATTTCCAGTCTCTGGCCTTTACGGTTTACAAAGTCGCCCACGATTTTTCAAAATCCAGAAGCGAGGGTATTTCGAAAACACTCATCAATCGTATCAACGATCTAATCTTCGACGACGGGGAACTTAGTCTGTTAGAAAAGCTTCAGGCCAAACGTCTGAAATCAAGTTCGCAAAAAAATGGCGATGGTCTAACTGCGGCTCTCTCCGCCCTCATCGACGACCTGAAGGACAACACGGAAAAGCCGGTCGAACATAAACTCGGCATAGTTTACGACAGGATTTCTGCGATAACGGATGAATTTTTCCGCATCCTGTTGAATTCCTTCGAGCAGGATTTGATGAAGGGAGACATAGTCAATTTGATAAAAAATGTTTCAGCCTCCATTCCGGGGGTTTTCTTGACTCTTCCCTTCTTTACGACTTTGAAACACCTTTACAGCAGTCGGGGTTTGATAGACGAGCTCAAATCCGAATTCGGTGTTTCCCATAACAAAGGACCGAAACGGATTCTCTGGTTTACCGATACGATAAACGATCTAAACGGTGTTTCAGTTACCCTTCAAGTAATCGGCAAAGCGGCGTATAAGCGGAATTTGGATTTGAAAATCGTCTGCTCCCTGGACTCTGAAGAGATTTCCGCCGATCTTCCTCCTAACATCATGAATCTTCCGGCGATGTATAATTTCCAGCTTCCGGCTTACGAGACATACAATATGAAAGTGCCCTCTGTTCTCGCCGCAATCAAGGAAATCTACGATTATGATCCCGACGAAATTTACATCTCCACTCCCGGCCCCATGGGGCTTATGGGTCTTCTGGCCGGTAAACTTATGAATGCCCGCACCGTGGGAGTATATCATACGGATTTTAAGCTACAGGCGTCGGATATTATTCAGGATGCCTCAGTCGTCGAGATTATCGAGGCATACAACCGATGGTTCTATTCTACGGTCGATGCTGTGGGTGTTTACAACGAAGAATACGAGAAAATTCTCTGCGAGAGGGGAATTCCACGAAACAAAATGGTTACAATGAAAAAGGGCATCGACTCGAAACTCTTCTCGCCCCAGTTCGTAACGGCTGATGATAACAACCATTTGCCCCCAGAGGGTATAAATCTATTGTTTGCCGGCCGAATTTCGAAAGACAAGAGACTCGATTTCCTCCTCGATGTTTTCGATGAATTATCGAGTAAGCGAAACAATCTGAACCTTATCTTTGCCGGCGACGGGCCATACCTGGAAGAGTTAAGGGACAAAACGCGCAATAACCCCAGGATTTGTTTCACTGGAAGGCTTCGTCGCGAGGAACTTCCGCCGATTTATTCAGGCTCGGATATTTTCATGTTCCCTTCCGTATCCGATACTTTCGGGCTTGTGGTTCTGGAGGCGCAGGCATGCGGGCTTCCGGCCGTTGTTTCCGACAGGGGCGGTCCCCAGTATGTAATTATCGACGGCGAAACCGGCCTGGTAGCAAAATCCGACAACCTCAAGGATTGGATCGAAAAGACGGAGATACTCCTCGATTTGATGGACTCCAAACCCCTCGAATACGCAGTCTTGAGAAACCGCGCACGGATAAATGCCGTAGAGAATTACGATTGGAACGTGGTTCTGGACGAGATACACGGAATCGAAGCGGCTAAATCCGGAAGTGAAGTCGGTTATACGGACAGAATGCAGAAGTATTGCGAAGACGGTAGATTCAGTATCCGCGCCGAATAGGCAATCGTCAGGAAGAATTAATTCTCAGAAAAAGCGCTTCACCAGCCCGAGGATACCCTGTTTCCAGGGCACTCGATGGGTGATGCCGTCTTCGGTTTCCCCGCTGTGGAATTTATCTACATTGTCGAGGAACCATTCGTAGTTGCGAAGGAGAGCGTCTTTGTTCGAATGTTTGGGCGTGAATCCCAATATCTTCTCCGCCTTATCGACCGACACGAAGGAATCTTTGGTCGCGGTCTTGTAAACCCATGGGTAAAGGGGCGAGAGTTTCAACTTATCGAGGACTTCGAGGGTGAAAACTACCAGATTTCCCGGCGAGCCTTTGATTTTTTTCCCATGGCCAGCGGCGTCGAGAACGACCTGATAATCCTCTTTCATCGTCGAAAATTCCTTTGCGCCGATGTTGAATTCGGTGTTCACCGCTTTTTCGTCCTCGAACTTCGCGGCCATCCAGATAGCCTCGCATAAATCCTCGACATCCAGAAGCTGGTATAGGTTATTGCCGCGGCCAATCATTGGGAAACTTCTGCCTTCGTTAGCCCATTCGTAGAAGATTCCGAACACTCCCAGCCGCTCCGGGCCGATGAAGGATTTTGGGCGAATGGTCGTGATTGTCATTCCGCGCTCACGGAACATTTTGACCAGGTTTTCCGCCTCGATTTTCGCCTCGCCGTAAGGACCGACGCCGACGAGTTTGTCCTCCTCGAAAATCGGGTGATGGTCGGGGATGCCGTAAACTGCGGTGGACGAAATATATATCCCGCGGTCGATTCCGTGTTCGGCGGCGGACTGGAAAACTTTCGCGGTGCCGTCGATGTTGGTAGTATAAATGTCCTCTTTGGGGTATAAGGGCAATGCCGCCGCGCCGTGCATGACGATATCGACCCCTTCCATGCATCGATTGACGATCTCCATGTCGCGGATATCCCCCTGAACATGGACGATTTTGTCCGCGCAGTCCTCATATGTGAAAGGAAGAAGGTCGATTGAAACAACCTCCTCGCCCTTTTTTAGCAGATGTCTTATCAGATTGATTCCGAGGAAACCGGAACCGCCGGTAACGAGCCATTTAGCCATTTGAAACTCCGTTCTATTACATATCGTCTTCTAAATCGAGATGGTAATTCATCACTTCCGATTGCTTGAAAAAGCGGGGGATTTCGCGTTTGGCCGCGAAAACATCGGCGGAAGCGTGGATTATGTTCTTGCATGTCGTGATAGCGTATTCGCCGCGAATAGTGCCCGCCTGCGCGCGGAGGGGATTCGTGTCGCCCACGAGATACCGCGCCGCCTCGATAGCATCCGGGCCGCTAATCACCATCGCCACCGAAGGCCCGCTGGTGATAAAGTCGATTAGTTCGTCGTAGAAATCCTTGCCTTTGTGTTCGCCGTAATGACGTTCGGCCAGTTCGTTGTCAACGAGGATCATCTTCATGCCGTCGATACGCAGTCCCTTGTGTTCGAACCGCGAGATTATCTCGCCGACAAGTTCCCGCTGAATTGCGTTGGGCTTGAGCAATACAAAAGTGCTTTGATATTCTTCGTTCATAATTCCTCCGGTCAAAATTTCTTAAATAAATATAGGATACGATAGCTGGATGCGCAACAATTAAAGGGAAAAGGGGGAAATGGCTAATGACTAATGGCGGGGAATGTCAAAGCTCAAATGACAAATGACAAATGAATGTCAAATGACTAAATGTCAAATGTGCTGTCATTGCGAGGGCGATAGCCCGCGGCAATCTCATTGCCGTCTGGGATAATCTCTAAATTAATAGGTCGAGCGACCCCCTCGACATTTGCGCGGGTGGTGAAAAATCACGGCGGGACGCCGTGGCTATTAGGTAAGCCTTGGCTGTTAGGTAAGCCTTGGCTGTTAGTTGAGGAGATTGCTCCGCGCCTCGCAATGACAGGGTTTCCGGCTTTAGCTTAATGACTAATGGCGGGGAATG